>BNJV01002530.1_pt1 | contig 88021 bp, 147 predicted proteins | sample 8540591 | NCBI WGS metagenome assembly BNJV01 (sample SAMD00202457, study PRJDB9452) | human saliva metagenome | host: Homo sapiens
TCACCAACATTTTAGATATCTGATTTCCTGTAATCAGGTTTTCATTTTACATTTTCTCCAGCCAACTGATAGCTATCAAATGGCAGCGGTTATACAAATACCTATCTTTAATTGTTTTCATATTATTTAACAATTATGTCACAGGTCTTGCAACCACTATAGATTCTCTCTTCTTGATGGGCATTGTTTCGCCTTACATTTCGCAGTTAGATTGCATCTTCCGTCCTTGTCAATTCCTGTTCCTCAACCTTTTCCTTGTCTTTGTCAGAGAATAACGTACGTTTCATTTATCTAACAAAGGGAGGCTACAAGATATTAATTTTGTAATGTTAATCTTCTTATGACTGTCGGTTTCATTGACTGTATTAAAATATTTTATGAATTAAAACCTTCAATTCTACCGGCGAGTAATAAAGCCAGTTCACAAGAAATAAAAGAGATTCTTTTTAACTTTCTTGGGCTATAGTGAACCATCTCCTATAGTTTATATAAAACAAACACTTGTTTTAATTATAACAATTATTATATAATTTTACAAGTAGTAAATACTGTTTTCTATTTAGCTATAATCTTGTTCTCTATCTTCTTTACGCTCCTGAATTTGCAACTACCTTATTTGGTTCTACAGTTTGTTATAACTATATCTCTATCTTCTGGAGCAGTGGCCTCTGCTTTTAATATTTCTTTCATACAATCAATATTTTATCCTTGAGACATGTCTCAGTCTTTATGAAACTCTTGCAAATTACCACCATTAACTTTTACCGTAGGGTACCACCTCCTTAGGTTTGTTACTTCCTTCCTTGCATATCTCACCACGCTGGGTATTCCCTGTAACCCTTATATTTTCATCATCCTTAAGCTTTTTCCCTGTCATCTGACAGCCATTGGACAGAAATACAGATTAACTCTCTTTTTACTATATGCCTCCTCAAGACAGAAACTTTTAGGTGAAGTAATATAAGATAGTTTCTTAAGTTTGTCTTTCCGATATCTCTTCCATTTCCCTGGTGCAATGTCTTTTTCTTTTTTATGGACAAGGCGCTCTTTACCTGCATATGCAAGTAAATTTATCCTATATGCCATCTTACTCTAAAACACCTTCAAACTGTCTCATATCTTCAATATTTGCTTTTGTGGAACTGTACCTTACTCCTCCTTGGTCTTTATCCTCAATGTAATTGTGTGTTTCCTTCTCTTTCGCTTTTATGTAGCCACTGCATTTTTACCTGCAGCTGCTCTTCTACAGTAAAAGTCCAGCAGATAATACATCATAAACATTGCCTGACAAAGTTCCTTCTACATTAGTAAGTTTATCATTCACTATTAATTACATCCTGTAATTGGGCTTAGTTCTGCTCCTGCTGATTTTAGCTCATTTTCAGGCAAGGTCCTACAGACAAGCAGGTATCTGGCTTAAATATTCTTCAGTCCTGCGATAGGTTTTCTATCCTCCCCACCCTTGCAATAGTTATTCCAGTTACCCTCTTATAATTTTTGACTACCGGCCATAGCAAGCTTAACCGAAGCGGAATGTTATAATCCTCAAGGCATTGTACTATGCTTTCTTTTCAGCCCGCCTGAGTGCAGGTAGAGCTCAGCTACAAGCTTTGCCTTGGCTCTCCTCAAGAGTCATCCTTCTGGCCATAATCAGTCGTATCTCCTGAACCAAGTATTACTACCTCTTTTCTCCCACCCTGCTGTGCTGATTTATAAGCCTTTGAGCGGTTCACCAGAATGCACTCCTGGCGCTGACCCCGGTATATTAAGTGCACCTCTGAGGCCTTTCCTCATCCCATGCTAAAATTACAGCTGCCTTCGCCTTAATAATTTTGTAAGCCCGATCTTCCTCATTTACATGGTTACAGAGTTTTACTTATGTAGCCCAATACCATGGTTTTCAAGCTCGCGAATCTTCAATGACCCTGTCTATATGGTGTTGGTTGTTTTTTTGTGTGTTTTTGTTTTGGTTTTTTGGGTTTTTTTTGTTGTTTTTTTTTTGGTTCTTTAGTGATTATCCTCCTATGATAACTATATCTCTACATTTCCGTCTATCTCTCCTCCTCATGTACCCAAAATCTCGGAACCTGGTGCGTTTTACAAAGTCTTTTCCAGTGGAATACCTGCATGCTCCAGTGTCTGCAGCTCTCTAGGTGCAAAAGTACGCCTGACATCTGCTGCTCTGCCTTGCACCACGCCTGCTCAGAGTCCATCTCGGGAAGTTGCTCAAGTGTCACCTGTGATTTGCATCTATAGTCTCACCTTCACTGTCTCGCCACAACAGCAGACTCTTTGTCCACTCGGATTTTCTTCCATTAATGGTCCTCTTTCCTCATAGGAAGCTGAGCTGCTACTATCCTTCCTTCTTCCATTCCAATTGGGTTTTAAAACTGACTTTAGAGCACATAAGTCTTTCTCTGCAAAGGAATCTATCGCAGGGGCACTGGTGCAGTGATTCTGTTCCACGCTGCATCAGCCTTTGCAGTCTACTTCATGCTCACAACCAGATCTCCCCCTGTTTCTGCTGCACGAGATTTCATAGTAATTATCTGTTTTAAAGGTACATTTTCACACTCCTGCAGCATTTTCAACTTTACATAATCTAGGGTCGGCTGCATGCAGTTTCATTTTCCTTCTTTATCATTTTATTTCTGTAACTAGGTCAGCTGTATCAGGTTTGCCATGCACAGTAGGTGTCACCAATATTCCTTTTCCTTTCTTGCCCGGAAGTTGACACTGCATGCTTTTTACCAGGCAGTCAAGCCCTTATCAAACAGACAGTAATCTCCCTGTTGGACTTATTTTAAACATGTTCACTCTGAGAGTTATGCACCAACTTGTCTGCATACAGCCCTGCAGCGACTACTCATATGTAGTCCTTAGCTGCTCCCTACCATTGGTTGAAATAATGAAATCCTTCAATCCTAATATTTTCCAACCTCAGTCACTTAAATTCTACACCATTGTCGTGCGTTTTCTGCCAGAGGCTCTATTAGGGTCCAAAAGGGCAGACTATACCTCGGTAGATACATAGAGTGCTTTTAGCGCTTCATCTTGCTGTGACGCTGGAGGTTCTCTCTGTCTAACTTCCATCACCTTCAATGATCTTAAGCCCTTAACACCGTTTTTCTCCCTCTTTCAGAAGTTTACGTGAAAGCTTACTCTGTCACTCTTCCTCTCAAAGCAAGCACTAAAGAACCATTGTTGATTCAGTCCAATTCTTTGCAAGTTCCAGGCATCATCCTGCTGCCTTCAGCATTGAATGCTTTGCCTATTATTGGTGCCGGGTTTGCATCATCCGGCGTGTACTATACCGCTACTGGCGCTTGGAGTTCGGAACAGACATCCTCCTCTTTTTCAAGTACAGCGATTGAAAGCTCTTATCTTGACAGTTCTCTCGCTGCTTCGCTCCCACCTGCACTCTGTACCCACTACATCCATCAGCCTGTCATCGTATTTCCATGAATTCTCCTTTCCGATGATGTACGCACTCAAAGTGATAATAAATTCTCTTGAAAGAAGCGAGTCATTTTGCTGTTTTGGCACTTATATCTTTATATATAAAAAGCACACCAAAAGCAGAAGATTCTCTCCTTCTTTGATGTGCTCTCTTGTCTCTGCTAAATTAGTCAATAATTATAGTATGACCCTCTCAAATGATTCGAGTCTTTTACATTATCTCTGCCTAACTGTGGCTCGGTACCGCATTCAGGTTAAATCGGCTGGCTCCGCTTTATAATCATATTGTGCCGCTGCTATCATTTTGCCCGCATTGTCTGTACACAGTATCTCGTGACGGATGATTTCAAAACCATGTTTTCCATTCTCTGCCTCATCTCCAGTTCTAAATTTTGTGCAGTATTTCAGGCTACTCCTCCTGCCATGCAATCTTCTTAAGAAAGCAAGTTTTCCTTTGCTCTCCTTCATATAGTATGGCTACAGCACTTCCTTCTAGCCTCCTGACAGAGTGCCGCAACATCTGCCCTTGTTATCTCTTCTCCCTTCATTTTCACAGGAGTTTTTAAATAATTAGTACGAGATGGGTTTTACTCACTAAAGAGCTGAAAGTCAGGCTGGGTTGTCCTATCGCTTCGCTCTGGAGGAGTCTCGCCTCTTCATTTTCCATCTTCTAGAGTTTTCTGTATCCAGAATTACTCCCGGATAGCCCTATGACCTATTGCTCTTGCCACCTTATCGAAGGCTTCTCACTGCAGCATCGTCCCTCGTTTTTCCCAAGTGCTTCCTTATTCATCCATGGTCCTTAACTCTGATAAGTTTTCGCCTATGCTCCACTGATACAGCGGGCATAAAATGGCGGCTCCAGTCCTTATTTTCTATATATTTTGCGAAATGTGCCCTTCTGTATGATTGCGCTCAATAGCGACTTGTGCAAAAGCTATTGCCAACAGCTGCTGAAACTCCCACCAACAATGCCTACTAAGCCTGGTGCATGGGTTACAGCTTTCTGCATCTATTTTCCTTCATAGTAAGCTTTGCTTCGTTTCATGCCTCGTCTCTTCAGCAGATTACCTTTCAATGTGCTTTCTGGATGCAGTTTCGGGTACTACACCGCCGTAAAACATATGTATGTCTATCTGTGATGATATTATGTTTGAAAGAACCTTCCTGCCATCCTCACCACTGCTGCTGCCGTTTCGTCCCTGGGAACGATTCAATAATATTATATTCTCCCCATTCTTCAAAATAAAGTGTGTCACTTTTACTTCGAGATGAGAGTTGCCGTGGCAATTCCCTGCATGAGTTGTATATCCTCGGAGTTATTTTTAATAGGAATTCGGGAATTTCCTATTAAATAATCCTAAAGAATTCTTTCTGTGTAAGGCCATGATACTCCAATTAGACTTAAAAGGTTTTGTGATGTTAGCTTCCCAAAAAGAATCTTCCACCTTCCTTGTTTACATCTTCCCGCTTAAATAATATTTATTATTGGTTTTCTATATGTCGTCCGTCTCTTGTGTAAAATATAGCTGCCAAAGATTACTGAACTTATAGCCTTCCTTCTTTCTTCTTTCTCAATCTGCATCTGTTCCTGTACATCTAACATTAATTATGGTCTGCTTAGATTATAACCCTATTTCTTTCAATCTTTCAACAACGTATGCATCATAAGGATTTCTTTTTGAGCAGCTCCTCATCAGCCAGTTTTGTTTAGCTAGAGTGCGCAAGCGTATTAGACGTTGTCTCATCTGTGGAGTACTCATTATAGGATAACATTTGCACTCTGTTATTTAATTTAATCTACTTCTCTGGCGTCTCCGGATAATTTCATCCAAATCCATTCCAGTATATATAGCGGCAGAAGTTTCTCGACTTCATGTCTTACTATATTTCTGGCCTCAGCTTCTTTTCTCCAATATTTCTGTGTAGCCAGAAAAATCCACCTACAATCAAAACCGCTGAGGCAATCCATCACCAGCGTAACAACTATTGGATTTTGTTGCTTTTTATACATAGCTCTTATTTGTCATCTTTCAACGTCAAACGTCAAGTCTATGCTTTTTCCATCCTTCACTAATTTGGACCTCACCAAATATCTCTTTCGTTCCTTATGAGGACTGCTCCGGATGTGCCATTGCAGGGCCATATTCTTTGTCGTACCACATCTTTCTGGTTTGCTATCTTTGCAAGCTCACAAGCCCCATGATGGTCTTACATAAGCACATCTTCTCTTAGAAGCTTTAAGGATCAGACTCATGTGGTCTCCGCCCATACCTTCACAAATGGTCAAATCCGCACCTTCAGCTGCCTTTCAGCAATTATGAGTACAGGTCTCGTATCGGTACAGTGATGAGTAACCTCGTCCTTTCTTTCTCTCTCCTCCCATACAACCAGCATATCGTATCATCAGTGTAGGTTTTCCCTTCATGTTCCAACTATTTCACCCATTTTTTGAAGCCTGTTCCAACATTTTAGAGGAACCTCATTTTCTTTTGCCTTTTTCAAGTAAAAATCTGCCAGCCTATCCACTATATATATTATATCCATAGTAAATCACATTATGTTTTAGCTTTTAAAGGCTTCTATCTTCATTCCAAAAACTCAAAAGCATGCCATCTCCCTCAATCCTCAAAAGAGTTAACACTCAAAGGAAGTTCTTGCGCAATTATGCATAAAGACTTTAGAACCTTCTCTATCCCTTTAGAGGTATAAAATTGTAATAGGCTCTGTTCTTCCGGATCGCCAATGGATAGCAAAAGTCGAGAATTTCCTGCAGTAGTCACCATGATGAAAATGAGTTATGCAGATAAGGCCTGTGGGTTACACTCCATCCCTTCTTCTTAACGCAACCTGAGTTCCCTCACCTACGGTCTATAAGACACTGTTTCCATTGTATCTGGCGCAAGCAGGAAGGAACCTGTTAGGTAAGGCATCATCCCGCCCGTACCTAATAAACATATATCAAGCATTAAATCTCATAATCTCCGATCATTATATACAGGAAGCCGTAATAAGCAAAATACCCAGTCCTCATTTTCGACCTCCTGCTATAACTATATCATATCAGATTGTAAAGCGACATCAGCAAGGCATCTTCCTTGAGGTTCATCATAAAAATTCGGACGGATTCAGTCTTCCTTAAACCCAAGTTTTGTACAGACTTATTGCAGCCTCATTTCCTACTCTTACTTCTAATAAAAATCTTGTTCTTTTTATCTGATTTTCCGTATTCAATAAGCCTATTAAGTAAAAGCCTCGCCAACTCCTCTTTTTCTGGCATCTGCTCTACTGCAGCATTACAGATTTCAGCCTCGTCAAGCCTCCCAGTAGCCGCAATACCCTATTACCTCTCCATTTCGATAGCACAGAAATAGTGTTTTATCTTCACCTTTCATACATTCCCTAAATGACATTTCGGATCAAGAGCAGTGAAAATATCGATTTTTCAATCAGCCACCTCTTTGACAATGCTCCGGCTTTAACTCTACTATATCAAATACATCCATAGTTATCGTTTTGATTCCTGTTTCTTTTTCATTTCTTTCACGCTCACCTGAGAGAAGCCTAAGATAGACAGCTCATAGACTTTTCGGCAGTTTCCATAACACCTCTATTATAATACATTTTTCCTAAAACTGCCACTTCCCTGCCTTTTTGTTTTGAAATATTGGCAGGGGCGTGAAATGAGGGTTTCATGGCCCTTCTTCAAATCATGCTTATATACAGGCACCCCGTCTCCAAGGAAAAACTATTTTTTCTCCTGCAAATTCATTATTAAGCTCAGTTAAAAGCTCCTCCAGAGCCAAAAGCCTCTGTCTCCTTCAGCTCAGTAAATTCGCTCATCCTTAAATGTATACAGTCCATTATATACCTGTTCTCTCCTTGCATCCATGATGGGACAGATTATCCCATCAAAAACTACATTGTAGGCAGGGCTGCAAGGTAGGTACAGGGATATAAACTGCTTAGAGCTAGTAGGCAAGCCCCTTTACAGCGTGGAGCTATTCTAAGCCCTGTAAATGAACCCATGGTCCCAGCTAGCTGGCAAAATGCATCAATTTCCATAAGATCCAAGCTCAGACATTTCAACTATTTCACTAAGATGGGCATAAGGTAGTAGAATGTGTCTTTTTATGCTCAACAGTATATTCAGCCACAAGGAGTCTCGTCATCAACTATTGCAACTGATGCCACCAAGCCTGAAGTATCCATACTCAAAAATTTTTCATTCTTCTACCACTACCCTTCTATATTCAAAGCCTTTTTACCAAATCTTTTCTATTCTTATGTGTACTGCTGATTTTGGAATGAGTTCTTCTATCCTTGAGACTCACTCTATGAGGCAGACTCCATCTCCGTAGAAATGGTCCCTCATAGCCTATTTCATCCATTTCAGATATCGCTCTATGCGGTATACATCAAAATGATAGAGAGGAGCCTCCTCTGTATATTCCTGAACTATAGTAAAGGTGAGGGCTGTCAATATATCCTCTATCGAAAGTCCCACGGCAAACCCTTGGTAAATACGGTCCTACTAACCCAGTTGTCGCCTTCAAGGCAGATGAATCCCACCCTTTATCTGCCTTTTTCTCCAAGTTTCTTACCTATATCAAATGTCTCTTCCTCTGAATTACTCTCAAAATGGTCATTTTTAACCCTTTGCCTGTTTAATGCTTTAGAGATATCCTCTCTTAGGAATATCTACTCCAATAAACTCTTTACATCAACATATGTCACCAACACTCACCACTTCAAGCGGGTGCTTTACAAACTTCTATCTGATAATTTGATATGTGAACCAAGCCATCCTGATGTCACCGATGTCTACAAAAGCACTGAAATCAATGACATTGCGGACGGTTCCTTCATAACCACACCTTCCTTAAGATCCTTCATCAGTCTAAGACATCAGTCCCTATGGGATAGGCAGGAAGATCTGCTCTAGGATCTCTTCCGGCTTTTTCAAAGCTCACTTATAATATCCTTAAGGGTGAAAGCTCACCTACATCTACCTTGGCTGTTGTCAGGATGCTTCTAATCTCGACGGTTGTGCCCTTAATTCGCCTCTAAGTGCAGAAAGATCATAGCCAAGTGCAGAAAGGATTTCTTCTGCTGCCTTATAGGACTCAGGATGAACACTGCTTGAGTCAGAGGATTGTCTCCATCATTATTCTCATAAAGCCTGCACATTGTAAGAATGCCTTTACTCGAAAGCTTTCAGAAACCTTCAATAGTTCTTTTTCTATTCTTGAATTTACTGTTTTCTCTCTGTAGTTTTCACAATGCTTTTTGCTATAGTTCCATTGATTCCTGAAACATAGGAAAGAAGCGGAGCTGAAGCAGTATTTAAGTCGACTCCAACTCTGTTTACACAGTCTTCTACCACTGTGCCAAGGGCTTCTTCAAGCTTCTTTTTATTCATATCGTGCTGATACTGCCCAACACCTATAGCCTTAGGCTCTATCTTAACAAGCTCAGCAAGAGGGTCTGAAAGTCTTCTTGCAATGGAAGCCGCACTCCTCTGTCCCTACATCAAACTCAGGGAACTCCTCCGTAGCCAGCTTACTTGCTGAATAAACAGAAGCTCCCGCTTCATTTACTATAACATAGGAAACAGGGAGATGAAGCTCTTTAATCATATCTGAAATTATCATTTCAGACTCTCTGGAGGCGGTACCATTGCCTACAGATATCAGTGATATTCCGTATTTTTAAACCAGATCAGCCACTATCTTCTTGGTCTCAGCCACCTTATTCTGAGGCTCTGTAGGTGACTACGGTAGTATAAAGCACCTTGCCTGTCTCATCCACTACAGCCAGCTTACAACCTGTTCTAAACGCAGGATCCCAGCCAAGCACTCCTTTCCTGTGATTGGAGGCTGCATAGAAGCTGGGTAAGATTCTTTCCAAACACCTTGATAGCTCCATCCTCAGCATTTTCCGTAAAGTTCTGCCCTTATATCATTTTCAATTGATGGAGCTATAAGCCTTGTATAAGAATCAGCTACTGTCTCCCTTAAGACTTCAGTAGTATATTTATTATCTCTGATTATAACTTTTCTACATAGTAGTCCAATATCTCATCTACAGGAGCCTCGATTTTAACAGTTAGTATCTTCTCTGCTTCGCCGCGATTAATCGCAAGTATTCTATATCCCTGTTATCTTCTTTTACAGGCTCACTAAAGCTGTAATAGGTCTCATAAACTGACTGAGTTTCCCTTATCTTTTGCCTCTGAAATTACATTTCCTTTGTCAAAGGTTATATTTCTGATGTATTTTCTATAATCAGCATTGTCAGATATCTCTTCCGCTATAATGTCCATAGCACCTTTGATAGCGGACTGCACATCAGTTATTCCCTTTTCCTCATTGATATAGGCAAGAGCCTCTTCTTCAAGAGGCTTGTCTGTCTGCTGTAAGGAAATGATGATGGCAAGTCCTGAAAGACCTGCTTCTTTTGCTATAGTTGCTCTGGTTCTCCTCTTTTGCTTGTATGGTCTGTACAAATCTTCGACAGTAACCAAAGCTTCTGCTGCCTCTATAGCCTGTCTTAGCTCATCAGTAGCTTCCCCTGTTCTTCTATAAGACCTATAACCTGAGCTTTCCTCTCTTCAAGGTTGTTCAGATATCTAAGCCTCTCATCAAGATTACGGAGCACTTCATCATTAAGTGCTCCATGTTGTTCTTTTCTGTATCTCGCAATAAAAAGGAATGGTATTTCCCTCTTCTATAAGCTTGATAACCGCATTTACCTGTTCCGTCTTAATACCGAGTTCTTCCGCAATTTTTGCTATGTCCATCGTCTTAACCCCTCAATATATCATGGTTGAACTTCTACAAAGATATCATATATCGCCTTAATTGCAAGCTCGAAGTCTTCGTTGTCTACTCCGATTATGATATTAAGCTCACTTGAGCCCTGATCTATCATCCTCACATTGATGCGGGCATGTGCAAGGGGCTGCAAATATCCCTTCCCGCTGTACCCTTACAGACTTCATGCCTCTTCCTACTACGGCAATGAGGGCTATGCCTGATTCAATGTCTATGGAGTCAGGCTCAGCAAGCTTATGAATGGCAGATACAACCAGCTGTTCCTTGAGGCTCGAAAAACCTTCTCCTCTACAAAAAGTGTCATTGTATCGATACCTGATGGCATATGCTCAAAAGAAATGTCATTTTCTTCAAATGCCTGAAGTACCTTTCTGCCAAAGCCAATCTCCACATTCATCATAGTCTTTATCGATATTGATGGCAGAAAATCCCTTCCTTCCTGCAATTCCCGTAATAATATACTTTGACTTCTGTCCTGTGCTTTCTACTATCCAACTTCCCGGATCCTCAGGAGCATTGGTATTCTTGATATTGACAGGGATACCCGCCTTTCTTACAGGGAAGATGGAATCCTCGTGAAGGACAGACGCCCCCATATAGGAAAAGCTCACGAAGTTCTTTATAGGTAATAATATCAATAGGTTTTTGGATTGTAAATAATTCTTGGGTCTGCAACAAGAAAGCCCGAAACATCTGTCCAGTTCTCATATACATCAGCTTTCACGGCTCTTGCTACTATCGCACCTGTGATATCGGATCCGCCTCTTGAAAATGTCTTGATAGTTCCATCAGGCATAGAGCCATAAAAATCCCGGTATGACAGCATAATCAATTTTTAAGTTTCTTTGAAAGTACTTCGTTTGTTTTTCAGAATCAAATACTCCATCCTATCAAAGAAAAGAACTGTTGCGGCATCTATGAAAGCAAAATCCAAATATTTTTGCCATAATAATACCATTTAAGTATTCGCCTCTTGAGGCACATAGTCCTTACCTGACTTTTTCTTTAAGGTTCTTCTCTCTATAATGGCAAACTCATCAGCAAGGGATGGCTCTATACCAAGCCCTGCTATAATCTCATTGTATCTTGACTTAATATCTTCAAACTCTTCTGAAAAAGTCCTCTCCATTAGAAGCCTTCTCCTGCACATTTATACAGCAAGTCAGTCACCCTTGATATCTGTATTAAATCTCTTTCCAGGTGCAGAAGGTATGGCATAATGCCTCCTTCTCAGACTTGATTATCTCTCAACCTTCTTAAACTGTTCTGCATTTGCAAGCGAACTTCCACCAAACTTTACTACCTTTAACAATAATTTATCCTCCAAATCCATCTGAGTAAGACCTGTGTATTGTAAACTTTCACATATTGATTAATAGAATTATCTGTGTCAAAAAATATTGACACCTTATGATATAAGAGCATTGGTTTTACCTGCTCTAAAAACATTTGCAAATACCACTTTATAAGCGTAACGCTTAATCTGTAATATTTGCAAGATATTTTTACTAAAAATTAATTATTATTTTTGTTTTTACACTCAAATCCTTGGTTAACTCCTCAAATTCAGCCTCAGTTAAAGGCGAGGTGATGAAGGCAAATTCTTCCTTTACCTTGTCTGAGTTAACTTCTAAGCCCTGATAGCTTACCTTTTGCTGACTCTTTTTCACTCTCAGGCACCCTCACAAAGAACTTCTGCTTATACCTCTGATGTCACCAAGAGTAAGCTTTTCTTCATCCCAGTTGATATTAAGGTGTCTGTCCTTATTCCTTACAGCTTCTACTACATCTGCAACCACAGCACTTGCTGTAGGAAGCTTACCTGCTCCCCTGCCGTAGAACATAACATCATCAACCATATTTCCCTTTATTAAAACGGCATTGAATACATCTTCCACGCTGTAGAGGCTGATTTCTGCTTAGCATTACAGGAGCAACTCTTGTATACACTACTCCACCGTCCTTCTTGCTTTCGCCTATTAGCTTGATAGTAGCATCTAAGGACTTGGCATACTCCATATCTTCCTTGGTTATATTAGAAATGCCCTCTACAGGGATGTCTTCAAAGTCAACCTGCTTGCCGTAAGCAAGAGAAGTAAGGATGGCTATCTTTCTACCGCTGTCGTATCCATCCACATCCGCACTTGGATTTCTCTCAGCATAGCCCATAGCCTGCGCCTCTTTTTAAGACAGTATCATAATCAAGCCCTTCTTTATCCATCTTGGTGAGGATATAGTTGGTGGTTCCGTTAAGTATGCCCTGAATTTCAATTATTTCCTCTGCTGTAAGAGAATAATTAAGAGGTCTTATTACGGGTATACCTCCTCCTACGCTGGCTTCAAATAAGAAGTTGACATTTTTCTCCTTTGCAAGCCTTATAAGTCCTGCGCCGTACTTTGCCACAAGCTCCTTGTTAGAAGTACACACACTCTTTCCTGCTTCAATAGCTGACTTTACAAAATCATAAGCAGGCTTGGTCCCACCCATGGTCTCTACTACAACAGAAATCTCATCATCATTTAAGATATCGTTAAAATCATGAGTAATTAGCTTCTCAGCAGGATCTCCAGGCATATCTCTAAGATCACAGATTCTCTTGACCTTAATCTCTTCTCCTGCCTTTATTGCTATACTTTGTCTGTTTGTATTAATAACCTCAAAAACTCCCGAGCCTACAGTTCCATATCCTATAATTCCTACATTTACCATTCTTCACCTCTAATTTATTCTCTTGCGAGTATTTTCATTCTTCTAATTCCGTCAATTGCTTCTACGCTTGCCACCATATCAGTAACATCAGTCAGTCCGTTAAGAATCTGCAAAGCTCAGTGACAAAGAAGCCAAGCCGTTAACCGGTATACTTTTGGTGGATAGTCAGTATGTTTACCCCATAACGGGCTACCTCCTTAAGCACTTCGGAAAGCAGTCCCTGTCTATCCTCCATTTCAAGTAAAAATGAGATTGTCTTTCCTCTTGCATCTTCATGAAAGTAGTTAATTTCATCTTTGTACTTATAAAACGAACTTCTGCTTATGCCTACGGCCTCCGCCGCCTCACCTACAGTCATTACCTTTTTTTGTTTCAAGCAGCTTCTTTGCTTCAACTACCTGTAATAAAACCTCAGGGTAAAAGCTCTTTCTGAAACTAAATAGAGTTTATCTTTTCCCATTTCTTCCACCCATATCAAAACTTTGTATGTCCTTAACGGTCATTTGTGTGTAACAGAAAGAATATTAACACAGACTACCATTAATTGCAAGTGTGTTAAAAGCTAATAGTTTTATACTTTATTTTAGGGTTTTTACTATCAAATTTGCCATATGATTCATCTCCAACCCTATTTACCGTTAAAAAGCCGTATAGTTCTGCAATCAAATTCCTGCTTTACCTAATTCGCCTCCTGTGACGAGTCTCATAAGTGAGATCTATATATCCGCCGCCACTAATCCCTTGTAGATTATTCTATTAGATAGGGAATTTAATATTTTTTCTATCTAAAAAGCCAGCACAGGAATATCTCCCATACTGACTTATAATAATTAATCTTCTTTTTAATGCTCTTCCATTTTTAGATATGCATTGATAAAAAGGATCAAAGTAGCCATCAAGAACCGCCCTGTGCATTGCCGATTTCACATTTGTCCTATGATCCTTGACCATTGCATATGGCTGAAGCACATAGGAACGAATCTGGCTGCCCTGAGGCAATGTCTTTTTGCTCTCCTCTGATACCCGCTTCCTTAGCCTCATTTTCCTGCTGTTTAAGCATATAAAGCTTTGCCTTTTAACATCTGCATAGCCTTGGCTTTTATTCTGGAACTGAGAACGCTCATTCTGGCAGCTTACTACTATTCCCGACGGGAAATGTGTAATCTAATCGCAGATGAGGTTTTTGTTGATATGCTGTCCACCTGCATCGCTTGAGCGGAAGGTATCTATCCTTATATCATCATCTTTGATTTCGATATCTATATCATCTTCAATATCCGGCATTACATCACAGGATACAAAGGAGGTCTGCCTCTTTCCCGCAGCATTGAAAGGTGAAATACGAACCAAAACGGTGCACTCTGTGCTCACTCTTTAGGTAGCCATAGGCATTAGTCCCTCGTAATTTCAATGGTACAGGACTTTACTCCGGCTTCTTCTCCTGCCAGATAGTCGATAACCTCTGTCTTATATCCCTTGCTTTCTGCCCACCTTGTGTAGGCTCTCATAAGGATGCTTGTCCAGTCACAGGCTTCAGTACTGCCTGCACCCACATGTAAGGTGATAATAGCATTATCTTTATCATAGGACCGCTTAGCAGGGTTGAAATTCTAAGAGAATCAAACTCTGTCTTAAATCTCTCAAGTTCGTCTCCTATTTCTGATATCATAGAGGCATCATTTTCTTCTTCTGCCATTTCAATAAGTGCACCTATGTCATCAAAGAGCCCCTGCAGCTCGTCAAAGCCTTCTATATTATTTTTAAACCTGATATTTCAGCCATAGTAGCATTTGCCTTCTGGCATCAGTCCCAAAATCCAGGTTCGGATATGAGTCTGTTTAACTCCTCGAGGCCTCATCTTCTTGCTCGTTAAGTCAAAGTGAATCCTCACTTCGACTAATGGCTCTGCATAAGAGTTTAATGTAACTTTTGAACTGGTCTAACTCTACCACTATCTCACCACCTTTTATTTATTATTCACAAGAAAAGATTATAACATAGGGCAGTATGGGTTGGCAAGATGTAAATTATATCCTAATAATAAATCCTAACTACAGAGTTTTTTTATTTTTAGTTGTAAAAACTTCACCAAAAATGCTATCATAATTACAACTATAAGCCAGTGTTTACAAAAATGAAGCACTTTTTAATGGTATATCAAAGCTAAGCTCCGGATGCTGTAATGCATTTAACTACAAATAAAATCATTACAACAAACATTATTATAAAAACCAAATAAATATATAAGTTTTCTTCTTTTTCAATTTTAATCTCCTTATTGATAACTTATAACTGATGTTTTATTACTATGTTTTTCATTTTCACTTGTATTTTTGCGGCAATTGTGCACTTACTATGAAATCTTGCAATAGTTTATTCATCCCATTAAGGTCTTACTGGTATACCCTGTGGCTAGCATAAAGTACATTAAGCCCATTCCTATGTACAGTCCCCACCAGCCCCAGTTCAAATACGGATATTGCAAAAATAAATTACTATACAGGATAGTAATGATATTATGGTAGAGTATTTTGAAAATCCAAGTTTCACCCTATACTTTGTAAAGTGCATTTGTAAACCTGGCTTACTGCATTAATTAACTCGAATTAATAATGCAAAGATACATATCCCATATGCTTCAGTCAATAATTTAGAATCATCAGTAATAATCCCAAGTATATCAGGAAAAATAAAAATAATTCCTGTCAAAGTTAAAATAATGAATAAACTACTATATGACCGCTGTCTTTGGATATCGATTTATTTCAGTATTTGATTGATTATTAAAATTTTGCGATACCAAAGTCATTGCGACTCCACCATAAGAATATGCAGGAAGTATGATAACTGAAGCGACTACTTCAAGTAAATTGTATACAGCAATAGAATATGTATCCAATCTTGTTACGATTGCTGTAATAAGCATAACAAACAGAGTAGACTCAACAAAAATCCTGTCCCATAATAGGAAAATATAATTTCATCATTTCCTTTATTTCATTTTAGTTTTTATCATAAATCTGAAATTAACTGTCTTATGCCTTTTTGAAAAGAAAATAAATATTAGTACATTCAAAGCAAGCCTACAACAGTTCCAATTGCAGCACCCTTCGCTCCCTAACCTTGGCATACCAAATTTACCAAACACGAGTGTATAATCAACTATAAAAATTTCACTGTTAAAGAAATTAGATTTGCTATAAGGCTTATATTCGTTTTTCAGATTTTTAAAAATATGATGTGAATAAGAATATAAGATGTTTAGCTCCTAATCCCCAACCCGCTATCGCTAAGTAATCATAAGCATATTCGTGCACTTGTCCTTTCAACCCATAGAATTCTCTTTAAAAACCAACCTCCAAATACTATCGAAATAATACCAAAAGCCCATTCCTATAATTAACGCAAGACTAAAAGCAGTCGAAAAATCTTGCCTTGTTTAATATTATCTGCACTACCATGAGCTTTCCCAAAAATAATCACAAAAAGCTACAGATAGTGCTCCTAATGTTCCGTAAGTAAATAAATCAAATTAGCCACTACACCAACAGCTGCAAAAGCCTTCTACAGATAGTCTTCCTATTATTGCTTGGTCGGCAACACTAAATATCATTTGTCCAAACGCACTGGCTAATACCGGGAGTGCCATAGTATTCATTGTTTTAATTATTTCTTTGTCCGGCATTATTATCTATCTCCTCAATGTAGGGTTTTATCTTATCGTATTCTCCTTATTATAAGCATATAATCTAAGTATAATAGACAAATTTTTAAAAACCATACCAAAAGTGGAAGTTTTTCTGTAAATTGATATTTTTCAACGCAGCTCCTCTCCATACCACTTTTGAAAAGCCCTCTTTAAAGGGCTTTTTGTCTTTCGCTGGCCTTCATCAAACATCTAATTCTATAGCTCTGAATGTACTTTGACTTACTCTTAGTGTTATCCCCTGTCATTCTATCTAAGGTATAAGTTTTTCTTCAAGCAAAAATCCTAAAAATCTCCCTCAGCGAGCTAATAGAATAGTTGATTGTCTTATCCGCATACTGTATCGCCTTTTTCAAAACGATTTGTTTCTTCATAAGCCGAGCATAAGGTAACATAAAGCAACGCCAGAGGTATATAACGATATTTCATATTAACTTTACTTTCTTTCGTAATCATGACAGTTTTTCAAGCAATTCTATACTTTTTATCAGTCTCACCAATGGCTTCATAGCAGACTGCTATACCATTGATTATAATAGCTTCTGCTCTACTGGGCACAAATCTACCGACATTATCAAGTCCCATTTCTCCTCTTGTTATACTAAAGGCTTTTTATTAATCTGTCTGCTACTTCATTAACATCACATTGCCTGATTCTTAGATCAAATAGTGCAGACATATACTCTACATATTGCCTATTCTTCTATTATCTAAGGGTATCCTCTGCTTCAATTCGTTAAACAGGTGCTCTGCTTCCCCATACTTCTGAAAGGTAGTTAGTTTTGCTATCTCCCTTTCCATATCAAGCAAGCGGAAATCATCAGTTATAATCCTACTTTCTACAGTCTCTGCCTCTATATTAAAATAATCCAGTATTTTTGTATTGTTCCCCGCTTAGGCTTAGCCTTACCACATTCTATCCTTGAAATCGTCTTAACATCTATATCCAAATCATCTGCAAGCTTTTTGCTGAGATATGCCTCTTATCATCCTTTCCTGCTTAACTATCTCTGAAATAATATTCACATTTCTCTGCTTGTATCCGGTAAGTAAATTAATATCCTTAGTGTTCCATTCAAATCCATATTCTACATATAAATCTTTCAATGCATCCTGCATCTTCTTGTAATCCTGGTACAATGTTGTATTTATGTTTTTAGATATGGAAAGGATATTCTCAAAAGCTTTTGATATATTTAGCAAAAAGTCCGTTACCTGTAAGCATTTGCTCTGCCTTTAAGATAACCTGCAAAGCCTCATCAGGTCTATTATTTTTGATATAGCTGTTTCCTACAATCAATGAAACCCTGCCATACAAATTGCACTTTATCTCCTCATCATAAAAATGTCTCTCAATATAGTCAAGTATTGTAATACCATATGTTTTTAAGCAGATTCTCACCCAGTTTTTTTCTTTATTATTAAGATATAAAAGCTAAGCAGTATTAGCTCATTTTCTCCTAATAGATAGTTCTCCAGTTTCTCTAAAGAAAACTCAGGCAATGTTAGTGTTAATGCTTGAGTAGTAACTTCTGTCAGCCTCTACGAAATCACGATATTTTTTCTTCAGAGATAAATCTTTTATCATTTTAATAAACTGCAAGTGTAAAGGGCTTTCTATGTCTGCTAACGCTTCATACTCTGTCAGTAGTTTGGATGCTTTGATCATAGTTTTTGATTTCAATTTCTCCAGTGAGTTTTTTTCTCAGTTCATACAATTCATAGTCCTTTTCATCCTGCATAAGCTCAACTTTATTATCAGACCTGCCTAACCTGCTTACAATAATATCAAGCACAAAAAGTCAGCCCCTCTTTCCCCCAGCTTCAGTCCTTCTTATGACAGACTCTGAGCAGACTCCTTTTGCTAATTTTTCTATGCTGATATCTTGCTTAACACGCTCATATTTAATAAGTGCCCCTATTTTTGCTATATTCATAAATTCCTCATACACTGATTAACTTAGCTTCTATACCTCTCACGATTAAGAACCCTATTTAATATAATTCTTAATCTGTTACCTATCATTATACAAGAAAATAATATAGCATACAGCCTATTTTATTACTTATTATGTTCAGAATTTGGATCAAAAAAAGCTAAAAATAATATTAAATTGACAATAGTTCGGTAAACCGATATACTGTATCAAAGGAGGGATATACTTATGATTATTAATGGATTGCTTAAGAAAAATATTTCAAGATATCAATTGAGCAAAGACAGCGGAGTCACGTAATGACTACTATAACAGATATATGCACCGGAAAGGCCAAGCTTGATAAAATGTAATGTTGGCACCTTATATAAGATTGCAAAAGGCACTTGATGTTACAATTGATTATTTACTAGAAAAATAATTATGTATATACTGAGGATTATATCTTTTTCTTTTGAGACTTTTAAAAGAGCAATACCTGCCATCAGGTGAAAGACCTAGGGTGATATTGATTTTATCATATGAAGCTCTAGAAACTGATAAAATTCGTCAATTAGTATGATAAGCAGCAATATAGAGAATCCCTGTATCTCTTGGCTATGGTAGACTATTTGTCGAGATTAAATGATATTCCAATATGTACAAATTATAATGATATTCGGGATTAAAAACCGTATTTTTGCATCAGGAACTATTTTATCTTTTTGCTGCTTTAGGGAGACGAACATATAAAAAGATGCAATAGAAAAGGCTATTCCAGAGTTTATGCGATTCAATATTGTAGAAAGCGAGATACGAAATGTGTGTTAATCAACCGTTTACTAAGGAAAATTTGAACATTGCTTTAAAAAGAGTTAGCAAAAGAATTTCGGAAAAGAATGGAACCAAAAATTCCTGCTGAAATTACTATAATTGAGGAGCCTCAATTCTTTTTAAATTATGGTTTTAGAGAAATGACTTATGATATAGATGCTATTATTAAATCATCAAGTGTCATGAAAGAAGCAATAAATACTGTTGATGATAGGCTAAATCTCCCCTACAGGATGGATAAATACTGACTTTATCAATACTTCTTCATATACACCCAAATTAATAGAATTTTCAAAATACTATAAAAACTTTTTCAAATATATTACATATTAGAACCATTGCCTCAGAATATCTGGTCGCAATGAAGTTAAGAGCAGGAAGACAGTATAAAAATGATTTTTCAGATGTAATTGGTATCCTGATAGAGCAAGATAGACTGGGAGATACTTTAACTTTTGATAGAGTTAAAAATGCTATCATAGAACTATATGACTCCTATGATGTTATACCTGAGACTTCCCGCTTATTTATTGAATCTATTTTTGAAAAAGATGATTTAAAAGCGTTTTACGAACAATGTATTAAACTTGATTTGAAAACAAGGATATTCTAATAGAATTTAATGATAATTATCCCAAAGTATTAAAATGAAAAATAACATTTCTGATATATTAAAAATTGCCAGAGAACGAAAAGAAAAGTAAAAGGAGCCCTCCATGTCACTTGCAACACTCAATGATAATATAAAAACCGTACTTTCAAGCGCTGTACCTGCTATTTGGCGAAGAGCCATTTATGATAAGGCATTATAAAAACGCCTTTAAAGAATGCTGTGCTTGGAAATGGTGATAAGATGAATCTAAGCACTTTTTACAGGTAAAGTTACTGATATAAACAGTATAATAGAAACAGCGGAAACCCTGCCTTTTTTTACAGACTACCGATGCATACTAATTGAAAACTCAGGACTTTTTTCTTCTGCAAACGAGCTTTACGACTACATTGATAAAATCCCGAAAGTACTGTAATTATCTTTGCTGAAGCAGAGGTTGATAAGAGGACAAAGCTATATAAGGCTGTAAATAAACTAGGCTCAGTGGTAGAATTTGAAATACAAAAAGAGCAGGACTTGGTTAATGTAATAATAAAGAAATTTGCTTCAGATAAAATAGTTATCTCCTATGAGCTTGCAAAATACTTTGTTGCCCGCATAGGGACTTCAATGGATGAGCTTTTCAGCGAGGCTGACAAGCTGATTTCTTATGTGTATGAGAAAAGAACTGTAACAAAAGAGGATATAGATAATGTCTGTGCAAGACAGCTATCTGATAAGATATTTGACATAATGGACTACATAGGTAAAAAAGACAGAGAAAATGCAATTGGCTATTACCTTGATTTAATAGGCCTTCAGGAATCACCCGTCAAGATATTGTCTTTAATTAACAACCATTTTACAAGGCTTTACAACATAAAGAATCTGGCGGCAGAAGGAAATCCGGTGAAATAGCCTCTCTTCTCAAGCTTCCTCCTTTTTGTCAAAAAATACATAGAACAGGCAAATAACTTTTCCTTTGACAAACTAAAAGATGCCCTTGAATTTGGCATCTTTGCTGATAATGCTATAAAGACCGGAGAGATGAATGATTACATCGCTGTCGAGAGCATGATAGTTAAGTTCTCTGCTTAGCATCTCTTTCGATTGAGACAATTTCCGCAATTATTATAATGATTAAGCCAAAAGCAGCTCGCTCTTACTCCAAATCCCATGGCATAGTGCTACCACAGAACCACTCCTGTATAAAAAGAAGGTGAGGGATAAAGGTAGAATTTTCCTTTTTCCCTATCTTCTTCTTTTCCAGTCAGATGATAATAAGTATATCCTAAGACCATCTGCTTTAGGTTATTAGTCGAAAATATTGTGGAGCAGTTATATTTCCTTGTTCCTGAAAATGTAAACCACTGCACTGATGACATAAAGAAAAAGTCGGAAGTAATCCTAAGACTGCATCTGCATCAGCAGGTATAAAAGCAAGAAAAATATAGCCTATAAACAAAACACAAAAGGTATATATTTTAAGCACAAGTTTTCCAAGGTTTTGCTTAATCAAAACACAGGAGACATTGCCAAATATGAACAAAAGTAGAGCTGCATGCCTAAGTGCCACTTCCTTGTAGTCCCTGCCGAATATATTCAGTACTATTTCAATAAGGTTTCCTGTCTGGGCAGAGCCAAAGTTGCCTAGTCTGGTAAAGAGTGCATAGCCGCCCATAAAGCCGCCTGAAACACATACAATGTAGTGCAATATTTCTTCTTGTTTCTCTGTCAAATTCTCCATATGAACTAATCTTCCTTCACACCATGCTCTGCCCTTTTAGGATAAGCACTTTTTTCAAAATTATAGTAGTCCTTGTTGGCAGGATTGATTTTACCGTATTCTTCTGTCAAACTTTGCAAGCTCAAGGTCTCCAAGCATAAATGCCTTAAATGAGCCTGCTCCGGCAAGAGGACAGGCATCAAAATGATACCACTTATCCTTATATTTGATTAGGTTCCAGAAGTGGTCACTGCCTTTTCCATCTCTGGTAACCATGATATTTTCAAAGCCCGCCCCTGTGATAAGTGCCTCAGATACTGCAAAATAGGTAAAGCAGTCTCCGGTATGTGTCCTAAAGCCGTTATAAGCTGCTTCTATCGCATTACTCTTATCTGAATAACCTGTGTAGCTTATCTTGGTATGACAAAATTCAAATATCTTGTCAAGCTTCTCCAGCTCAGTCATATTCTTGTTAGTAATCTCAGCCAGTGTTTCTTTCACATATTTTGCCACTTCTTTAGCATAGCTTTTAGATGACTTTTTAACCGTTACCTTTACAGACTTTGAAGTCTTGTTACCGGCCTTATCCTCAGAACGGTAGGTTACCTTGTACACCTTCTTTTCTGGGATTTACTTTTGAAGCATCCACCAAAAGTGCAGTCCCGCCTGGCTGATTGTCCGTAACACTTACTCCCTCCCTGTATGAGAAAGGGCTGCCTATGTATATGGTTAAATCCCTGGTTCCTTTAATGACAGGAGCCTTTGGTGTCTTTTACCACCAAGGTAAGCTTAATCTCCTTCTCATTTTTTCTTTACCAAAGCCCTTATAGGAACAGTATATTTTCCTGATTTTTTGTAAGACCTTGTCAATGTTAAACTTTTTACCATAGGTAAAGCCTAATCCCTGTCTTGTCTGATTTTATGAACTTATCAGCAGGTAGAGAGGTAGTTCCAAGTTCTACTGTTAGCTTTTCTCTTACATCTAGGACATATAAATGAGTTACTTCCTCTGATACATTACCTGCTATATCTGTGGCAGTCAAAAGTTATCTTATATATCCCGGCTTCACCCTTATATTCGGATAAGCCGCTCTCCTTTACCTGTGGTCTTTGTAGCATCCTCTACCTTCTCTATAAAGTCCTCTTTTTACAGCTATCTCCTGCCGCAATTACAACTTCCCTTTGCAATTATAACCGGACTTTCAGTATCTTCTACAGTTAACAGGGTCGTATTTATATTGCCATTTACCAAAAACTGCACTAGGATATTCACCAGGTTTATCTAGTGGGATATCCTTAAGCGGGAGTTACCATCTTGCAATTGATAAGAGGTATATGGTGGCTTAGCAAAAAAACTCGTAGACTTCAGGATTCTTATAAAAATCTGTCTGCTTCAAATCAGGCGTGCCTGCCTCAACAGTCATTTTAGGCTTAAGCGGTGCATTTATAAATACCGACAATCCCATTAAAATCAAAGAGTATTACAAAACTCACTCCTGAAATTATCAGGTTTCTTTTTAATTTACTCATAATCTTAGCTAATTACATCAGACATATTATACTTTCCTGCACTTTTACCCTTTAAAAACTTTGCAGCACTCATAGCACCTTTAGCAAATATAGCTCTGGAATACGCAGTATGCTTAATTTCAATAACTTCATCAGTTCCCGCAAATATAACTTCGTGTTCTCCAACTATGGTTCCACCTCTTACTGCTGAGATACCGATTTCATTTCTTTCTCTTTTCTTCCTTACCTTAGTTCTGTCAAGATTATAAGAAATGTCATCAAGCTCATCCTTCATCACATCAGCTAGTGCAAGGGCAGTACCACTTGGTGCATCAAGCTTCTGATTATGATGCTTTTCAACTATCTCTATATCAAAACCGTTCCCATAAAGTGTCTTTATAACACTTTTTAGAAGTTTAAGAAGCACATTAATACCAAGTGACATATTGGCTGACACAAGGACAGCTGATACCTTAGCAAGTCTTTCAACTCTGTCAAGCTGAGCCCTCAGACAGTCCTGAGAGCAAAAGCACCAATGGTGTATGAGTCTTTTTCGCAGTAATCAAGAAGACTATCAATTGCAGAAGCAGTAGAAAAGTCTATAATTACATCTGCTGTTTCTTTTAATTCATCAAAGCTCTTGTATACAGGGTAGTCATTCTTAGCCTCACCAGAAGGCTCGATTCCTGCCACTACAGTCATTTCTTCATCCTTTGAAATCAATTCTGAGAGCATCTGCCCCATCCTGCCATTGCAGTCCATGTAATATAACACCAACCATATTATTCTCCTTTTTCTCTATACTCTATGGAAACTACCTTATCCTTTGCAAATATAAAGCTAAGCTCCATTACACCTTTTTTGTAGACATATTCACTCCCTTTTTCTTTTTGCTCGCCGTAGGTATTCTCAACATCTTCTCTGGTGCTGCCAATATATATACCTTCTGCTGTCTGTACGCTATCATCAGTTAAAAGAACCGACATAGCTTATATAGTCCCTTTTTACTCTCAGCGTGAACAGTAAGTGTGAAACCACTGTAAGTATATACCTTATCCTCTCCCTGCATAGCACAGCTTGGTGCCTCAAAGGTATCAGACTTTGCGTCAAGCTTATTTATACTATCTGTTGGATCTTCTCCTATGACAAATTCGGTATCATCTGCAATAAATACATAACCTTTGTCTTTTACCTTCTCAACCAGAGAATTGATATTATTCGTAAGTTTACCATCCTCCTGGCTTACAGCCTGTAAACAGAGCTAATACTCAATACATAGAAAAAGCATAATCATACTTTTTGTTTTTTTGAATTTTGGCATATTTTTCCTTTCATCACCTGCTTCCCTGACGCTTACTTCACCTGTAAACAGTGCTTCCTTACCACCTTCCTCATATTCTACCAGTAATCTTGCCTCATCGTCAACTCCATACGCTCTTGCCTTTTTCTTACCCTCAGGAGTGATAACAAAAATATCTTTTATCTAATAAAATCTGGTGTTTCTTATAACTCTCCATAAAGCTATGCTCAGGCAGTTTCTCATAGTAATTAAAATAACGCTTAACTATAGCCGCTGAGAGCCTGCTCATTACTCCTTTTTGGAGGTTCTTCATCATCATAGACAAAAGCCTGCTATATTCTTTAATTCCTCCGGAATATTCTCCTCAGAAGGCTTTTGTAATATTCACTCAATGCCTACAACCGCATAAGAAATCCTGCCATTTTTCCACATCCGTAGCTGCCTCAGTGAGTATGCCGCATATTTTTCTGCCCTCAAGGTAGATATCATTCACCCACTTTATACCTGTTCCTCTTCCTGTCACCTCTCTTACCGCCTCAACCACAGCCACAGCGGCTATTGTAGTAAGGAGCATAGCTCTCTATAGTCCATATCAGGACGAAGTAAAATACTTAAATAAATTCCATTTTTAGGAGAAAAAGAAACTCCTTCCAAGCCTTCCTCTTCCCCCTGTCTGCCTTTTTAGCAATAATAACCCTTCCTTCAGGTTCACCTCCTGCTGCCATATCCTTAAGTATGGCATTAGTTGAGGTGACCTCATCCCTTACTTCAGCTTCAATCCTAATCTTCCCCTTATAGCCATTTTTCTTGTCATAAAGACAATCCATAACACTCTTTGTAGAGAATACATCGATACCATTAACAAGCTCATAAACCCCTATTACTCACCGAACTAATCTCATACCCCTTCTCCTTAAGCGCCTTAATATGTTTCCACACCGCAGCCCTGCTAATCTCTAGAACCTCAGCCATTCTCTCCCTGATATAGCCTTCCCCTACTCTCCTCAAGCAGTTCAAGAACCCTATCCTCAGTCCTCATACAGCCCCTTCCACCAAAAATTAAAAGCAAGCCAGTATTCTGTATATCTTTAATTCCTAATACTCTAAATAAGCACAGCCTTACTGTATATCATTCATTCTTTAATTCAATAAGCACAGCCTATATTCTGTATACCATTCAATCTTTAATTCAATAAGCACACCCTGTCTTCTGTCTATTTCTCACCATCCAGCCCCGTTTGTAAGCGTGTCGGAAAGCGAATGCTTCCCTTTAGCTCTGAGCTTTCCGGCACCTTACAAAGGTAGGGGCGTCTCTTAAATACCAGGCAGGGGCGTCTCTTGAATACATTAGCTGGGTGACACTAGAATACAATACAGAAGAAAGGCTTGCGCATACCCGCAAACCTTTCCCCATAACCTTCTTTAACTCTTAATTCTTCTTTACACCCATCTCTACATTCTCACCGTTGATGTTCCACTCCTTAGTATAACCATCCAAAGAGCCGGTTACAATCTCAGTTGCCATTACATCAGTGAGTATGCTGTCTTTGTTTTTCTGCATAAGAGCTTCAAGCTTCTCATTGCCACTAGCATATACAGTAATCTTGTCCATCACCTCGAAGCCTGCTTCCTTACGCATGGTCTGAATCTTGCTTATAAGCTCTCTTACAAAGCCTTCTTCAATAAGCTCCGGAGTAAGTTCTCTGTCAAGAACCACAGTTATTCCATTCTCTGACTGTGTCTCGAAGCCCTCAACCTGTACAGCCTCATAGAGGAGGTCATCCATAGCAAGCTCTTCATCTATTCCGCCTACATTTAGTACAGTCTTGCCTGTCTCCTTAAGCTCAGACATAACCTTAACACCGTCTACATTGGCAAGTACTTCTTTAAGGGCATTAAGCCTGCTTCCAAATCTCTTACCAAGGGTTCTAAGCTGTGGCTTAAAGGTGTAGCCGCTGAACTTGCTTACATCATCAAGCATTGTTATATTCTTAACATTTAGCTCTTCCTTGATGATATCCATATACATTTCAGGAAGAACATTCTTACCTGTTGCAAAGTTCACATACATATTGCCTATTGGCTGACGGTTTTTGATATTCGCCTCATTTCTGCCTGCACGTCCAAGCACAACTATCTCAAGCACCTTTTTCCATATTGTCCTCAAGTTCTTTGTCAATATGGCTTTTCATCAACCTTAGGGAAGTCGCACGATGTATGCTCAAAGGAGCAGTCTTGTCTATACTCTAACAAGGTTCTGATATATCTCTCGTCATAAAAGGAATCATAGAGCCGCAGCCTTGCTTATCTCTACAAGGGCTGTATAGAGGTAAGAGTAAGCATTTATCTTATCCTGCTCCATTCCTTAGCCCAAAAAGCGGTTACGGCAGCGTCTTACTACCAGTTACTCATCCTCATCTACAAAGTTAAGGGAGTGCTTTTGCAGTCTCAAGTATGCGAGTAGTTATCAAGGTCTCCTCTACCGCCTTATTGTAGAGTTAAGCTTTGAGAGGAGCCACTTGTCCATAACTGCAAGCTTGTCATACTCAAGCTTATATTTGGTTGCGTCAAATTCATCTATATTAGCATAGAGCACAAAGAAAGCATAGGTGTTCCAAAGTGTACTCATAAACCTGTTCTGTCCCTCAGTTACGCTTTCTATCTGAGAAACGGTTAGAAGCCAAGGCGCGCTGTTAGCATAGAAAATACCAGCGGATTGCATCTGCACCATGTTTTGCAAGTGCATCAAAAGGATCTACTGCATTTCCCTTTGATTTACTCATCTTCTGTCCGTTTTCATCAAGAACATGTCCAAGCCATCGATTACATTCTTGTATGGCGCTTCATTAAAGAGAAAGGGTGGACTCAGCAAGAAGTGAATAGAACCAGCCTCTGGTCTGGTCTCTAGCTCTGAAATGAAGTCTGCCGGAAACTGCTTTCTAAAAGAGTTCCACATTTTCAAATGGATAGTGATACTGTGCATAAGGCATGAGCTCCTGAATCAAACCAACAGTCAATAACCTCAGGTACTCTCTGCATTTCCTTGCCGCAGTCCGGACACTTGATTGTTACCTGTCAATGAAAGGACGGTGAAGCTCATATCATCAGGGCAGTTATCACTCATTTCTTAAGCTCTGCCTTGCTTCCTATAACGTGTACCTTACCACAATCACAAGTCCAAGCAGGAAGAGGTGTTCCCCAATATCTGTTTCTTGAAAGTCCCCAGTCCCGTACGCTTTCTGGAGCCAGTCGCTCAAATCTTCCTTACCTACTTTCTCAGGTATCCAGTTAATCTTAGCATTATTTTTAAGCAGGTCATCTCTTACAGCAGTCATCTTGATAAACCAAGTCTCTTTTGCGTAGTAGATAAGAGGACTGTCACATCTCCAGCAATGAGGATACTCGTGTTCAAAACTTAGGAGCATCAAAAAGCAGCTTTCATCTTCTAAGTCCTGAAGTACATCAGGATCTGCATCTTTAATGAATTTACCCGCAAATGGAGTTTCCTCTGTAAGCTCACCCTGTTCATTAACAAACTGTACAAATGGCAAATCATACTTTCTTCCAATTCTTGCATCATCCTCACCAAAGGCAGGAGCAATATGAACTATACCTGTACCATCTGACATAGTAACGTAGTCATCTACAACTACATAGTGACCCTTTTTATTCTGCTTCTTTGCAGCCTCACCCGCACAGGCAAAAAGCGGTTCATACTCACGTTTTTCAAGGTCTGAACCCTTGTATCTCTCAAGGATTTCATAAGCCTTGGTATCTTCAGCCGCAAGTGGACCAAGAATCTTGTCTAAAAAGTGCTTCTGCCATATAGTAGGTATATCCGTCTGCAGCCTTAACCTTTACATAGCTCTCCTCTGGATTCACACAAAGAGCTACGTTGGAAGGAAGTGTCCAAGGTGTGGTTGTCCATGCGAGGAAATAAGCATCCTCACCCACTGCCTTAAATCTAACTACAGCAGAACGCTCCTTTACATTCTTATAGCCCTGTGCAACCTCGTGTGATGAAAGGGAGGTACCACAGCGAGGACAATAAGGTACTATTTTATGGCCTTTATATAAAAGTCCCTTTTTCCATATCTCTTTTAATGCCCACCACTCTGACTCAATGAAATCATCGTGATAGGTAACATAAGGGTTGTCCATGTTCGCCCAGAAACCAACAGTCCCTGAGAAGTCTTCCCACATTCCCTTTAAATTTCCATACGGATTCCTTTACATTTCTCAATGAAAGGCTCCATACCATACTCTTTCTATCTGCTCTTTACCATTGAGGCCAAGAAGCTTTTCTACCTCTATCTCTACAGGAAGTCCATGGGTATCCCAGCCTGCTTTTCTAGGCACTTTATAGCCCTTCATAGTCTTATAGCGTGGAATCATATCTTTAATCACTCTGGTTTCAACATGTCCTATATGTGGCTTACCATTGGCTGTAGGAGGCCATCAAAGAACATATATAAGTAGGAGCATCCTTCCTACTCTCTATAGATTTTTCAAAAATCTTATTATCATTCCAAAATTTAAGCGTAGCCTTTTCACGGTCTACACAAAATTCATATCAGTTTTGACTCTCTGTACACTATAATTCCCTCTTTCCATCAAAATTTAGCAATAAAATCACCCCTAACATGGTAAAATAAATTTATCCTCTTGTCAATCTTTAAGGCTAACAATCTTAATTTTATTTTCACTATTTAATGAAGTCCTGTAAAATCATCAGAGTCATGTCTGTTTGACTGTGATGCAGGTACAATGTCTCCACTCTTAATTAACTTATATGCCTGGTCTAATTTTTGCCTAGTGTAAGAAAAAGAAGTTTGCTCTTTCCATCACCCTTTGCATAACCTGTAGAATCGGTATCAGCTCCAAGCAGGGCATTTTTCACCTTTCTAAACTTTCCTAAAACAATGTTTTTCCAGCTGTTTTTCAACATTGTCATGCATATTTTTAAGTGCTGCTGTTAAAACAATAATTTCATCTTTCATTTTATTATCATCAAATTTATCAGTATCACAGCCTATAAACCTATAAGATTACTGTTTCTATCTTCTTTCACTGCATCAAATACCCCATCTCCCTGCCTGTCCTGCAGCCACAAATATAACATCACATCCCTTAGCCAGAAGTTCCTTTCCTATGACCTTGCCCTTAGCAGTATCGTCAAAACTTCCTATATAATTACCGACAATATTTCTCCCCTTATCATCCACTCCTGCATAATGGACAAGTTCAACCACTTTGACTCCTGTGTAATACTTTTCATTTGCATAATTGACTCCCGACTCAAAACCATATTGATACTTACATTAGCAGGAAATGGCATTCCTGTAACAACAGATACTTTTTTGTCCTAGATTCAAATGCAGCAGCCATTCCTGCAAGAAATCCACTCTCCTGATCTTTAAATCTCATTGCATAAACATTTTTACAGACCACTTCTCTTCCATCCGAATCTGTAGGATAACTGTCCACAAGAATGAACTTCTTTTGCGGAAACTCCCCTGCCAAAGTTCCAATCTTTGAGAACTGGAAGCCACAACAAACAATTACATCATAATCTTCTGCTATTTCAGAAACTGTCTCCATTGAAGCTTCTGTATCGCCGCTTGACTCCATGAATAGGAGTTACCTGAACCAGGATATTTCTTCAGAAATGCATTAATCCCATTATAAATATCTTCATTAAAACTATGTCATCCACCCCATTAGGACTGGAAACAATAGCAATTTGAAGATTTGAATCAACTGAATTTTCATCTGTGGAGGATAAATTTTGAGCAGTCCTCTCAGTGGTACTTATAATACCCTCGTTCCACTGCAAGCCGTTAATATCATAGCTGATGCCACTATACCGGCAAAAACCTTAAAAATACTTTTCATTGTTTACCTCATCTTATGCTATTGAATCTGAAAAATAATCCACCTCTCATATTTAAATTTTATTTTCTAAAACTATTATACACAAATTCATGAATTTTTCAACAATCTGTGTTTTATAAATAAAAATTATAGACGATACCTACATATCCACCGCACTCAATCTCTATAAGCCTTTTTGTTTAATATTAAATTTATGAGAAATTCTATTGAACAAAAGACATTCGACAACAGGATGAAGTGTCGAATGTCATAACCATAATTTACAACAGTATTTATACCAAATTATTCTATGAAATATATCATTGATAATTTAGTTTTATTTAACTAGTTTAGCAGCTATTTCCGCATAGCTCTGACCTCTTTGAAATTCAAATGTTCCAATCCTTATTTTAGAAGCATACCCGTTGTTTCACAAGATATTTATTAAATTTTGACTATCATCTATCAGCCCTAGTGCCTTAAGTGAAGCTGATACTTTTTCAGAACTCTTACCCGCTGCAACCGAAAAACTGACCTTACCACTAATAGCCTTAGCATTATTTATCTCTTTTGCCGGCTTCATCTGAGACTTTGTAACTATACCTTCGGTGTTCCCGGATTTGGCCTCCTCATTTTTGGTATCTCTGGTTTTGGCTTTATTATTTGTGAATTTCCATCCTTAGTATCTCCTGCTTTTAGCAGCCTTACCTTCGGTTTTTCTGTTTTTCGGAAGTTCCAGCACTATTTCCTTTTGCATCTGAGGTTTTTATTGGCCTTATCTCCTGTTTCTGTGGATAGTCCGGTGTCTCCATTCTCTTTACTGGGTGTATTGCTTAATTTAGATGTTGTACTGAAGTTTTATCTTTAATATCTGTTTTTGCCTGTTTCTTCTATTTTATCTCCTGTTTTTCATCCGGTTTTATTTGCAGACTTTTCAGACATCTTATCCTTCAGAGAGCTAAGTTCTTTATCCTGAAATTCTCCTACTGTCATCATTCCAGTTCTCTTGCCCTTGCTCTTATTTCATCATCACTAAGAACATTATCGGCCTTTCCATAAGGCAAAGTACATAATAGCTGCGAGCTAAAAACACACAATTCCCTATACCCTCAATAGATATTTTAATTTCACCTAAACATCCTCCATTACTTATCAAAAGTCCCAATATCAATCCGCACTTCTCCTGTCCCATTCCCAGAGCCTTGGATATCTCAATTATTGATTTTCCTTCTTCCTTCATTTTCATTATCTTTATCATTGGTAGAAAGTTCTGCTTTAGATTCAGATTTTTACCTGAATAACCTTTACTTCCTTGATTTCATCTTGGTCTCAACTCTATTTTGTCATCTGCATTTTGTACGGTTTCATCCTCTTTCTTCTGCATTTGAACAAGATTATCTGCCTGTGATTATCCACATTGGTTACATTTACAGATGCCGCCTTTACTCTCTCTATTCCTGTAAGCTTTCTGTGTTTTTCCTGCTGCAGGCATAGTTTTTGGCAGGTCTTGCAATCAACTGTCTGCCTAACTTCTTTTTACCTTAACTATCTTGTCATCAAGGTCATGATTAAGTGTCTAATGCGTTTTCCTCATTTTTCAAGTTCTTTCTGAGTCCTCTACTTTTTGCAGAAAAATCTTTGAGATTATCACTCTTTTTCATTCAACACTATCATAGAGGAAAATTACCTCCTTATGATTTTGCTCAATTTTTCAATCAATTGTCCACTCATTTCATTGATTGCAAAGCATTTTTATTATTTGAGATTTCTGCAAAGGCGGTCATCACTTTCCTCTATCTTATTCTCTGCAATAGCTGACAGCTTGTCGGTAAAACCTTTTCAACCTTAGACATTACCTTTTTCAATGCTTTCATTACTAAGCACCTTGGCTCTTATTTCTTCTGCTATCTTTTTCTTTTCCTGACTATCAACTCCTGTATTTTTCTTTCATCAGAAAACTCACTGCAACACAGGCAGCTCAATTATAAGACATATTATAATTATAGTATCCATAAACCCTCACTTACAATTTTATATCGATTGTCCTTCCTGTAGTATCCTGTATTTTTATCCGGCAAACCGGAAGATGAGCCTTCCTGCTTTTTCTTTCTTTTCTTTTTTCACTGCAAAAATACTCGTTTTTCCCCTTCTCTCTTGAATCAAAGACATCCTCTCTCAGTTCTGTGTTATCCGCTTCATTAGTTCTTGTAAGGTTTCTGTCTGCCTGTTCATTCACCTCTTGATTAAGAATCTCTGCTCAGCAGGGATTTTGTTTTCTTCATGAGTCCTATGAATAGATACTTCCTGACTTCTGTTTGGCATCATATAATTATCAATATTTTGAATAGACATACTTCTCTCCAATTCTAATGCTATGTCTTGCTATGACATCAGCCCCATCCTTACAAACCTTACATTCTTAATTATCATCTCTCGAATATAGGCTGTAGCATCTACAACAACTATCTTCACTCCCGGATAAACTGTATTACCAACTTCTATAACTCCACCATCCTGTTTCTCAATTCTTCGTGCAGTCTGGTAAATTCTTCCCGCATGGTAACTATATTTTCACTATCCTGCTTATATTCCATTGCTAGATTTTAAACACTGTGCCAGTTTCTCGGTGGCAGCTTTTTCTCCATTATGAAGTTTTTCTGGTACATAGTTCTATAGATTTGCTGGAAACTTCCATTCTTCGTATAGTTTCTTCTATTTTATCATTTAACTTCTTATACTTAACCAACAAATGTAGGATCTACTCCAACCTCCATATTGGTCTTGGTTCCCATTTCTGAACCCGCATTTTTAACCTTTATAGAGTTTCAGATCTTATTAGTGCCACCATTTACATAGCCTTTTACTGTTTACTATTACATCTCCCTTAGCAGATACATCACTATAAATAATTGCATCAGCCATTACATAGCTGCCCGAATTAACCGTGTGTTCTCCAAGAATTTTGCAAACCATTTCCTCCGGACTTTAAGACACCCTTACCCATTCCCACGAATCCCTCTCTTTAGGATAATCTGTCCACCGGCAGTGATTTCAACTCCCTGCAGTTCCTCCTATAATTACATCTCCAGCAGCATTAATCTTAAAAGCTCATTTATAACATTGCCTTTTACTTCTACATTTCCATCATAAGTAATATCTCCGGTAGAAATGTCCACATCATTCTTTACTACAAATATTTGATACGATAACTTATTATCATTTTCCAACTATGCATGACCGGATATATCGCTTTATTAAATGAAGGCCATCTTCAGATACTGAAATATCCTCCTCATGTTGAACACAGAGTTGCCACCTTTTTGGGTTTGATTAACTTTCCCTTACATCTACACCCGGTGTACCCCTCATCTTCTTTGATAAGTTCGCCAGTTCATCCCCCTGCAGAAACACTTGCAATTATATCCAAATCATAAAAATCTACAGTTCCATCTTCATTTTCCTTTGGCTTAGCCTGCAAATTTGTATTAAACTATAAAATAATTTCTGCATCATGACCTTCTACTACCTCTTTACCAACAGCCATAACATAGTCCGTACAATATTCTTTATTAGATATATATCTGTCTACTTCAGCTCAATTATTCAAATTTAATCCATTAAATTCCAAATCTTTTAAGAGATCATCTTTATGCATCACTCTGCCGCCTGTAGATGGCGGTATAAATCTGCACTATGGCTTTCATACCATCCTCTGAAACTGACATATCATCTTTTTCAGCTTTCAGGATAAGTCTGTATTTGTCTTAAACACAAAAGGCTCTTTTGCTTCAGCTACAGCCTTAGAAAACTCTTTATAGTCCAAGCGATATATATTATGAGAATTAATATAGCTTGAAAATTCTTCAATATTCAATCCCAGCTCCACCTTCACGCGGTGGAAAATATTTAATATACTGCTTCCTTTATTAGCATCTGAAAAAGCATTTTTATAAACCATTCACTCTTCTCCTACAATCACATCAAAATAACTAAAATCAGGTGTTCTTCTATTTGTATAATTTAAGTTTGCAGCTAATTACAATATTTACAGAATCAGCAATAATTATCTGAGTTACATTAGTCTTGTAAATACATCCATATAGTCTCCAAGTTTCTCTTTTAATCTAGTGAGAGCCTTTGTATGAGCTGTGATATTCTTGATTCGAAACTGAAAGTACCTGACTTATCTCTTTTTAAGGTTAACTCTTCATAATATACAGGGCTATAACTTTTTGTTCTATACTCTGTAAGCTCTTCTATGGCACTTGCCAAAAGATTACTTTTAATTCTTCTTTTTCTATAGCCTCATCCGGCTGTTCAAAACTGGAGATTCCCTAAGTTTACTTCCTGAATTATCTGCAACCAAATCACTGCCCCTGTTCCAAGTAATCATCAAGTGAGATAACGCCTGACATTTTCACTTGACTTTTGCCTAAACCGAAATACTCATCAATAGAAATTCAAGTTCGGCCTGCAATTTCCTCGTCTGTCGCCATTCTTCCATACTTATCTTCTATCATACGCTCTGCGGTTTCAATCTTTTTGGCGTTGGCTGCATTGTTCTGGAATCCAGTCCATCTTCCTTATCTGATCAAGAATTGCCCCTTTATTCTAAGGCTGGCATAAGTCTCAAATTTAACTCCTTTTACATAGTCAAACTTATCAATAGCATCTATAGGTCCAAATATCCATAACCTACCAGATCATCATACTCTACATTATATCCAAGGTATACTGACATTCGGCCTGCTATTATTTTAACAAGTTGAGCATATTCAAATTAGTTCTTTCTCTCAGCTCCTGAGTAGGTTTTTGGCATACTGCTCCCCATAATTTTATACCATTCTTTTCATCTGCCATAAAAACTCTCTCCTCTATACGAAAAATCAATTAACCTGACTATCACTTATATCATTATCTTTATTTTCATCTTCAGTATTTTCTGAGCTGCCTGTATCTTTCGTTAGTATCATCATTTGTCTCTGATCAGCTTCTTTCTCACCGTATTTTCCATAGTCAATTATCTTAATAAGAGCTTTTCTTGTGAGACTGCCTATAATTAAAAATATTATTAGTACTGCTAACAATACTTCTAAAGCTATACAGGGTTTCATACCTGTTATACAAACATATAAACATAGTAATTGCACCTGCTGACAACATAGTGCAGCAGGCAGATATCTGTGTTTCATATTTCTTTACTTCCCTTACCGACAGCTTTAATTAAAAGTACACCTGTTTCAGAATAAAATTCTATAGTCCTACCATAGTTTAGTCCTGTGTCTGAAGCCACTATAGGTATGCCAAGTGCTTTTAACTTAGCCTTAACCGCATCAACATTTCTGTCTCACTACCTAAGCATATCATTAGAATTGGAAAAACACAAACATCTGTGCTCCACCTGCAATCTTAGCTATCATTGATGTTTTCCTTGCACCTAAAGCCACCATTTGCCTTAACAGTTCATCCAGACCAGTATCTGCAAATTTTGCTATATTGCTGTTATTAGCAATTTTAGTACTGTCAGGAAGCATACAGTGCAACATACCACTGACCTTTGTTGTCTTGTCATATATTACAGCTCCTACACAGGAACCCAGTCCAAGTGTTGTTAGATTATCGAGCTTTACATACCTTTAAGATCACCCATTCCAACTTTTAATCATTTCCATAATAAACCTAATCCACAGGCAGAGTTTACTACCTGGCTCTCTCAAACTATTATTGTCTTAGAATCATAAACCAAGAGATGTCAATATTTTATTATACGAATCAATTGTAGGCGTAAGAATAAAATAGCCTGTCACATCATTATCATCTTCCATAAACTGTGACTCAATCAGCAGTGCCTTATCACCAAGTTTTCCAAACTCAATAGCAGGAACACTTAAAATCAGCACCCGCTATATCAATGGATAAATATGGAATTGACTGATTTATAGTCAAATTAGTCATAGATGACAACGATGATATATATGCACCTGAAATAATGTTCCCCAGCTCCTTAAGTGCAGATAATGACATTTCGTCAAGTTCTGCATCCTCAGCTGTAGTTCCTACAGGTCTTCCAAAATAGAATGTCTACCAAGCCAAATGCCGACTTAGTCTTCATCATAAACATCATCATTCCATTTATATCCTCATCAGAGTTACAAGGATACCAACAACAATGGTTTCAGCTCCACCCATAATTTCATGCAGTTCTTCAAAACTAAGAAGATCTACCTTGGGAACATTCATCATCCACCTTCGTATTTAACATACTTGAAAGAGGCTGTAGTAGCATTACCTGCTCTATGTTGCCCAGTTCTCTAAGGACATCAAACTGCATTCCGTCTACATTATTTAAATCAAAAATTAGTCACTAACCTACCTCCGAAAACTCATGCCAGTTCTTTTTCTTTTCCATAATTACATTCTGCATATTTAACTAGAGAAATCAATGTATCATGAGTTCTTCCAACTCCCAAGAGAGATATTTTGCCTTCTCACCATTATTACTGTTAGAAGGTTTTTCGATGGAATCATCTGATAAAGTAACTACTTCCTTCACTTCATCCACAAGAAGACCCTATAGAACCTGCTAAATCCTCTAACTTAATAATAATAATTCTTGTTGCATTGGTAACTTCATCTTCAGGGAGTTCAAATTTAAGCCTTAGACTCATAACTCAGGAATTACCTCACCACGAGATTGATTATTCCTTAAAGTAATGCTGAGACTTAGGGACTCTTGTAATTCTTGTCATTCTAACAATATTGTCTACATATCTTATATCTATTCCATATTGTTCTGTACCAAGCTTTGTAACAATATACTGTTTTGTTTCTACTTCTAAACCTCTATTATCCCATAGGTTATACCCCTTTCAAAATCGAACTAAAGTAATACATTTCGCATCTAAAGATAAGTGCAACTTCACCATCACCAAGAATGGTTGAACCACTTATCAGTTTTGGAGTATTGATGTACTTACCAATTGACTTTATAACTATTTCCTGCTGTCCTATAGATCAACTACAAGTCCTGCAAGTTTATCAGCCTTTCTTACAATTACTATTACCACATTGTCACTGGGATATCTCTCGGAACATCGAGAAGAGTATCAAGCCTAATAAGAGGTATAACAGTTCCACGAAGGCTTATTACCTCCTTAGACTGAACATACTTGATGTGTCACTCTTTGGAACTTCTTCTATTGTCTGAATGCTTCCAAGAGGTATAGCATACTTCTCATTGCCAAGTTCAACCATGAGAGCCTGTACAATTGCAAGAGTGAGCAGGAAGCCTGATTGTAAAGCTGCTTCCGCACCACGCTCTGTCTTACACTCAATTGTGCCTCCAAGTGATTCAATATTTGTCTTAACTACATCAAGTCCAACACCAGTCCGGAAACATCACTCACCTGGTCGGCAGTTGAAAAACTTGGTGAGAAAAAGTGTCGCTATTGCTTCTTTATCAGTTATAGTATCAATCTGGTCGGCAGGGAACAAGTCCTCTCTCAACCATCTTTTTCTTAACTTTTTCTACATTGATACCTGCACCATCGTCACGAACTTCGATAACTACATTGTTTCCTTCCTGATAAGCATCAGGAAGATAGATCCTACCTCCGGCTTTCCAAGACGAACCTCTCTTCATTTGACTCAAGACCATGGTCAGCAGAGTTACGAAGAAGATGCATAAGAGGATCACCAATCTCATCTACAACAGTTCTATCAAGTTCGGTATCCTCACCGGTCATATAGAGTTCCATCTTCTATCAAAGCTTCTTAGAGATCTCTAATCATACGAGGGAACTTCCTGTACAGTACTCTCAATGAGGTACCATCCTTACCTTCATAACTGTTTCATAGAAGATTTGTAGTAACCGTTCCAAGGTATTCAATCTGCTCATTAAAAAGCAGACACTATCTCCATTATCTCTTGTCTGTGGCACTCATTGACACAAGACCGTTCTTTGCAATGATAAAGCTCACTCACCCTGGTTCATAGAGGGCTGTCAAGTTTCTCTATATCCACACGGACTGAGCGGCTTACTACAGGCTTACCTTTTCCCTTAGCCTTTGCATCCTGTTTAGCTGCCGGGGCATTAGTTTGAGCTGCTGCCGGAACCGGAGCAGCAGCCACTACTGCTGCAGGCACTCCACCTGTTTCTTTAACCGGCTCTTCCTTTTCTGTCTCCTCAAGTTTTTAGGCTCTTCGTTCTCTTTTCTTCTATAGTCTCTAATATTACTTCTTCTATTTCTGATACATTTTTCTATAGCTGCCCTAACTTCATTTTTCAGTCTCTTTTGGTTAAGAAAATCAGACTAAAATCAAAGATCAAACTTTTCATCTTCTATTTCCTGAACTGACGGGCTGGATATAATTATCTCTCAATTTCCTCCAGTGCCTTAAATACAAGAAAAAGCTCCTAGCAGCCTTAAGCAAGCATGATTCCTGAATGTACACTGTGGCTCCAAATACATTCATTCCTTCTTCATGTGCCTTCTTAATAGCATGTTCTTCAACATCTGTAAGCTTAATGTCCTGATATTTAGCCTTACTGCTTTCTGCTGTTTCTGTCTCCTCTTCAGCGGCAGCCGCTGCAGCTGCTGTTGAAGTCTCTCCTGCTAGATCCTGCTTCAGCAGTTGCTCCCCCGCCATTTAAGAAACGGTTGAGTTCATTTATAATTGCTTCATTGTCATTATCACCTTCATCCGAGGTTTCCTGAATCAAATCAAGAGTATTCCTGAATAGCATCAAGACCTCTAAAAGAGTATCTACAAGGCTGTCATTAACCTTCATTTTACCTTCACGTACAGCAGAAAATACATCTTCCATGTCATGGGTAAGATGCTGCATTCTCTTAAATCCCATTGTTCCTGCCATACCCTTTAAGGAGTGTGCGGAACGGAATATTTCCGCAATTGCATCACTATTATCCGGTTCTTTTTCAAGAACCATAATCTGATCACTAAAAACCTGAATATGTTCCTTTGTTTCATCAACGAAAATATCCAAATATTGACTTGTATCCATTTAATGTACCCCTCGTCGCTTTTAACTATAGCATCAGCAATCTGAGCAAGCTGGGCAGTACTTCATCTGCCAGTCTAGCTTCAGCCACCATCCTTGGCACTACTCATACACTGTACAGGTAGGCTCATCCTGTGCTATAACATAAACATTGTTTGTTTGTTTCAACTGCCTTATTCCGGCTGTAGCATCGGCTCCCATTCCGGTAAGCACTACGCAGATAATCTTGTCATAAGCACTGCCCATCAGAGACTCATACATGATATCAGCACAGGTCTCAGTCCCTCTTGGCGGATCCTTTTTCAAGCGAAATAAAACTTTCACCTGCCTGTTTCCTTAACTCTTAACTGATATCCACCTTGCTGCATGAGCTGATTTTCTGTAATCACTATCCTCCATCATCAGCTTCTTTTACATTTACAAGGCTGGTTTCACTAGACCTCTCAGCCAGAGACTTTGTAAATCCTTCAGGCATATGCTGTACTATAAGCATTGGTGCACCTAATTTGCGTGGAAGCATCAGAATCATAGCCTGTAAAAGCCTTTCGTATCCCTCAGTAGAACAGGCCAGTGCAATGAGAACCCTGCCATTTCCTGTGCCAGGCTTTTTAGTGTAGACAAATCCCCTTGCTGCCGCACCTGCAGTTTTTAATCCATAACTTGTTTTTATCCGATGTTGCAATCTCCGAATCCGTAGCCCGCTAAAACCTTGTCGCCGCCTTAAGGCTTTCAAACAAATTGTTCTTAAAAACTTCTTTCCTGACTTTAACATAACTGTCAGGTTTAAGCACAAAGTCAAAGCCCCCAGATTCTAAAGCTTTAATAGTTTCATCGCCCCTTCTTTTACAAGTGTACTTACTACAATTGCAGGAACTCTGATTCTTTGCCTTTTGCAAGCTCCTCAAGTAACTCAAGTCGTTCATCTTAGGCATATTGATATCTAAAAATTACTGCATCGTAGTTTCCTTATTTTTAGAAGCGAGATTCAATCCTTCCAAAACCATCTCGTGCAATATCTTTAACCTAGAAATCTTCTATCGGACATAATTATATCAGATATCACTCTTCTTATGAGTGCAGAGTCATCAACAATTAAATATTCTTCATTTTTGCATACCTCTCAAAGTCATGCCTTACATAAAGCCGGTTTAAAGAAGTTCTTTTCTTCTGTTTCTTCTTTCTTCCTCAAATACAAACCTGACTATTGCATCTCTCGCTACTTCTCTTAATCCTATAAATTTTTGTTCTAATTTCAAATTTTTGCCATTTCTGTGGATTTTCTATAGCACTTACAATGTTCATTAAAAGGAAGTGCTCTTCAGTATCTTCACCTATTAACTTTTATAGCCAGAATTACAAGTCTCATGCTTTGGCACTCTTTTTCTGACAGATATTTTCACTCCGCCCCCGACTCTAAATCAATTACGATACGGTCTTCCCAGCTGCCTGAGTTTTCGCTGCAATCATCTCATGTATTTATTCTTATTTCAACCACCAGCCTGCTATCACCGACAAAATCTTTAGCCCTTTTTCTTCTTCTGTCAGCATATGCACTCTAGCATCTATGAGAGCATTGAAGTCCTGTAAAACTGCCTCCTCTGTGAGATTTTTCAATCTCTGTAACCAAGCTTAATTACCATAACAGCGAGGCTGTCTCAAAAAATCTCTCCGATACAACAGCCCTGCCTGCCAGTATTCCATATGAGTATAGAAATACATTATACTTTCTTCACCGATCTCCAAAGGTATGGTTACCGTCTGATTCATTGGCATAGTCAGCTTAAATGTAATATCGTCTATAACATCGACCACCTTGCTGCTAAGTGTATCTGCTTCCCTGTCTTCCTTACATACGCTCGGAGTATTATCATCAACCTTATCTCCAATTGAAATAGAATAAGCTGCCATTTTTACTTACACCCTTTCTTTAGCTTTTTAATGTTCTTCTTTAGTGTTTCTGAGAAAATCTCTGAGCCCCCTTCTCCTCTGGTTTTAATTGGACTTCCCCTGTAGGTGCCAATATCGATTTTTCATATTTTCTCTATTGCTTTTGAAGCATTCGAATTTGGATATGCAATGGATAATGGCTGCTGCTTTCATACTGCCTTTGTTATGTTGTTATCTGCTGGAACATGCTCCCTATGTATTCAGAGATAATATGAAATGTATCACTTCTATACACTTAATTTCTCAAATAATTCCCTGCCATTCTTTTCATTATCTACACTTGTGCTACCGCTTTGCTATGACAGTGTTCTCTGTCAAATTCAGGCTGGCGGTCAAAGTCTTAAGAAGTGCATAGGCATCTGTGATTGATGTCGGTTCCCGGGTGTAGCTACTAACAATACCTCAGCACTTGACATTACAAACTCCAATTACACTGCCTGGAAATTCCCGCACCTGTGTCTATTATTACTACATCTGCCTGTCTATCAAGTCTCGACAATCTTGCAGACAGGTTTATTAACTGTTCTTTTGTCAGTCTACGTCATTTTCTCTTATGCCTGAACCACTCGATATAAATCTGACATTCTCCGGTCGTCTGTCATAACTTTCCGACAATGATTTCCTCTGAACATTAAATCCGAAAGATTATATTGCGGCCTGATTCCAGCATACTTCTATATTGGCAAGTCCAAAGTCCGCATCCATCACTATTACTACCAAGCCTTCAAGTTCAATAGCAATGTTGATAGCCAGATTCGACTTGCTACCTCCCCTTACCGCTTGTAATGGTTATCACTCCTGGACAATACCTCTTTTTGTACTGCCGGCTTTTATTATATTTCTTAAATTTTGTGCCTGATCCATATATAATTCCATTCTATAAATTTGCTGCTTTTACGATATAGCTGCTTTTGCAATTGCCTGAGTATCAGCGGTACATATGTCATCCGGAGTACATTCTGGCCAAGAAGTTACATGCATGACAGTCCTGTCTCCTGTCTGCATCAGAATATTATAAATATTGCCTCATGTTCCTGTTTCATCTACCTTCGTAAAATAAGTTTATATTTTGCTACATCCTTGTATACCCCTGTTATTCTGGGTCAAATCCACCATACTGTTGTGTGCTGAAAGTACAAGATAAACATCTCTGTCTTCCTCCGGTATTGCATTTTATAAGCCTCTTAAGTTCCATCCATCTGTTCTTTATTTTTATCAGATCTTCCCGCAGTATCTACTAAAGTACAACTTCATACTTGTCCAGATCTTTTCTGGCTTCTTCTATCCTCTGATGCAGAATAGACAACATGATGGAATACCTAAAATATTTCGCACAAGTTCTCAGCTGTTCTACCGCCGCCCGCTATCCTGTATGTATCCGCTGTAAAGTAGTCCCACATTCTCTTTTTCTTTTAATTTTATAGCTTGACGCTATCTTAGCTATAGTAGTTGTTTTGCCTACCCTGTAGGGCCCCAAGAAAAATATCATGTAGTCTTCCCCGGGATAATGTCTATAACCCCGGCTGCCCAAGTTTTCTGCTATACAAGCTTCTGATATACTGCACCAAGTATGCGGTCAAGCTGTGCATCTTTTTAATGGTACTCTCAATTTCACTTGCAAGCTCATTTACATATTTTTCATCTACCTCATTGCTTAAAAGCTGCTTATACAACTGCATACAGGCATTTAATTTGTTTTCTACGGCAGCCTGATTTTTGTCCGTATAGTAAACTCTCATCAAAACATCATTCTCAAGAATATCTGAAAAATTTCCCTAGCACCTCTGACTGTTTTCTCTAATTTTGCGGCTATTCTTGAAGTATCTCTTATCTCTTTAATTTTAGAGTCATTTAGCTGTTTTTCAAGGAGTCCCTGAAGATCATTTAGTTTCTTTTCTATTGCGGATACTTCCTACTTGTCTGAGTACCGTGTTCCCATCCTCAGCATTGCTGGTCTTTTCGCATTTTCTCTGGATGCACTTCCTCTTTTGGTTTTGCTTCAATATTCTCATCAACAGCCAATGTTATCTCTACATATGGTTTGCGTGAAACTAAAAACCCTGAGTAGTGGTTTTAATGTTCATAACTCACAGCATCTCCTCCAAGCTCTTCCTTTGCAAGAAGAATAGCCTCTTTTCAGTTCTAGCTTTCATTCTTAATTATCATATAGTTACCATTCCTACCGATTGTAATTCAACATTAGATTCTACCTCATTATACGAAAGTACTATAAGATCAGCAAAATAATCCATAGTCAGCTTTTTGAAGTACATCCTCAGCTATTGGGAAGGTCAATACTATCGGACCTTTCCTAATTTGTCTAACTTATTCATTTCATTTTTGAGGAATCCATTATTTTCTGAGCAATAGCCGGATCTATGGTTAAATATAGCTCCTGCTCAGTTTAGCTTAACAGAATTCATAATCTCCCTGCTTCTATCTGGATCGACGTCACTACACTTGTAGTCTCATTTTGGTGGAGTACTTAGTTGAAATAGCTCTCTCTAAGTCCCCTGTCTTGCATGTACTCTGTGAGCACATCAGTATCATGTAGTTGTCGTTGCATAGTCTGCAAGAGTTTCAGTATAGTTACCAAATCTCTTATGGATATCCCTCTCTTAAAAGGGTTCGTTTGCGAAACTTTTGAATTTCACCTATACTGCAGCAGCTTAGGCACAAGTTCAGAAACTAGAGCCTCGGTCTTGCTCCTTAATATTGTCAATCAGATTCTGCACATATCCTGTCTGGTGAAGTTCCCAGATATGCCTTCTAACTATTTCCTGTAATATGTTGCTATGATTGACGGCGGATCACTACAGCATATCCAGAGTGCTCTCTGCTCTTTCACGCTGTGCTTCCGTTATCCATATTGCAGGCAGGTTAAATGATAGTTCAAATGTTGGTATGCCTGTAATTTCCTCCTCTACATAGCCGGATTCATTGCTATAATGATCGAAGAGTATCTCTCCCTCACTTACCGGTACGCTGCTTTAATCTTAATAACATAGATTAGGGTTTGCTGGATATTATCCCTTAGCCTGATAATAGGAACTACAGCCAAGTTCTATTGCTATCTGCCTTCTTATCATTACTACTCTGTCAAGCAGGTCACCTCTGATTGACATCAGCTAGTGGAATAACTCCATAACCAAACTCCAAGTTCTATTGCGTCTACCTGTAGTAGAATTAACATTTTCAGGCCTCTGATTTCTCAGCCACTTCCTCCTCAGCACTGATTTCATCTTCAATTTCTTCCACACTGAAGATTCTTTTGCCATACGTCACTGCCTGCTATGATAAAATGCTCCATCGGCTATGAATATTATTGAGACTAAGCGGTGTTGCTACACCATACAAAACTGTGTAACGAGTACATAACCTTTGCATGAGAAACAAAGCTGTTTTGCAAGAATATCTCCCAAGATCAGCTTCCACTTACCTTAGTTATAAGTACACCTAGCTGAAAGAGATAAGAAGAGACGGAATCTGAGATGCAAGACCATCTCCTATGTAGTTAATATGAGTATTTGTTGAGGGCTTCGCTTACATCCATTCCCCTCATTACTCCAAGATGCAATCCCTCCTCCAAAGTTTATTATCAAAGTATCATAGTCCCGTACATGCATCTCCCTTTACATACTTACTGGCACCATCCATTGAACCAAAGAATGATGCCTCATCTGAATTTTTGCCTCTTTTTCCTTTGCCTGCTCATCTGTAATAGCTCCGTGCTAAGGTCGGCATCTATAGCCATCTGTTTTCCCGACATACATCGAGGCATAATCTGGCTGAAACCTCAGCTACACGCTCAGAACCCTGGTTAATAACTATAAACTGTGCTATAACAAGAATAAAAGATACTATCACTCCTACTATGAGATCATCGCCGCCTCACAAACTGCCCAAAAGTTTTTAACTAACATTTCAGGTTCTCCTGTACGAAAGAATCAGCCTGTGTGAAGAAATATTTAAGTGATATTCTAAATATTGTGGTAAAAAGCAGGATGGTCGGAAAACTGGACATATCAAGCGCTTCTTTAGAAAACATAGCATTAAAAGAACTATCATTGCAATCGATAGATTGACTGCAAGCAAAACATCCAAAAAGCACGCTGGGAATAGGGATAATGAACATAATAACACTAGGAGTACAAATCCTCTAATTCCAAAAACTCGCTCTTATTTCCCACTTAAGCACTCCTCCTCTCTATTCTCTGCCCTTACTCTTAATTTACAATTATCTGTATATATATACTATAAGCCTTATGGCTACTTCCACCATCTGATATAATTCAGGTGGAATCTGTTCCCCATATTTCCACATTATAATAAAGCATACGGGCGAGAGGTTTATTCTCCACTATTTCTATATCATGTGCTTAGCGGCTTCTTTTTATATTTGCTGCAACATAATCTGCACCCTTTTGCTAGAACATACGGAGCCTCTCGCTGTTTCTTTTATCATATTTTATCGCAACTGCAAATGGGTAGCGGTTTTGTTATAGCAACATCTGCCTTTTGGAAGTTCTGCATCATTCTCCTTCTGGCTCCCTCTCATCTTCTGCCTGATTCTACCTTAACCTGCGGATCTCCTTCCTTTGTTTCATTTCACTCTTTAACTCTCCTGCTACTCATTCTTGGAGTCATGATAAATGTTTCCACTTGATAGCCAAAGTCAGCCACTCCTATTATAACAAATATTATACTGATTTTAATACCTATCCAAAACAATATCAAAATATTTGCTATTGCCTGCATAATTCAAAGTCATAGAGATTGAGTGCGAATTTCCATCTATCCTTAACTTCGTTATAAGCAACAACAGCTATGGCGAATACCTTAAGTATCGACTTAATAAGTTCTACCACCTTTTTCCCATGCAAAACATTCTTTTCAAGTCCGCCAACCGGATTCAGCCTCTGTCAAGTTTTTGGTTTCAGCATGCTGTAACCTTCCAGCCAACCTGAACTCACATTACCCGCAGGCAACTACAAGCTTCCTACTAAGCACCGGCGAGACGAGGCAAACTACAATATCAAATATTATCTCATTACCAGGAGCTTTACGAGCCTGTCTTAGCATCAAATTTCCATCGATATCAGCCATTTTATTATAATACTTAACAAAAGCTCTTTCTAAGAAACCTTCTGCCATAAAACTGCCGGAAAACTTTAGCACAAAAACATAAGTAAGAAAGCATAAGATCCATTGATTAAATCAGAACTTCGGCAACTCGTCCTTGCTTTTCTGGCATCATCTAATTTTTGGGGTAGCCTTTTCGGTCTTATCTCCACCCTCGCCAAGGCTTGAAGTATTAGGAAAAACTCCACTCTCTAATTGTATATGTATTTTTATCATCTTTGCAATCTCCAACCCAAAAACACACTATTATTTAGCGCCTCCACCGCCTTAAGAAAAATACATCCTGCATTTTCTTTAGTAAGATAATCAGCAACTCCCGGAAGCATAGTCATCACAAGTGACCATACTATGAGTCCGTCCCTAACAGTTTAACTGGATACCTACTACAAACATATTCATCTGTGGCGCCACCTTTGCCATAACTCCATGTAACCACATTTAGCCTGTAGGCATTGTCGCATATATTGGCAGCATAGTCCTCCTCATAGCCAATAGAAAATAATTTCCCAAAAATCCACTATAATATTACAACATTTGCGATTTACCACGGCTCTGCCTATTGAATAACTCTGAAAAGGCATCTACAAAAGGCTCTTAAAAAAATAGTGATGAAAAGTTTCTCTATCAGCAGTAAAATAATCACAAAATAATTATAAAGATTGCCTGAAAGCGAGGTATCTACCTTAAACACAGGATCGTGCATTGTAACCATATGCAAAACCTATTTCCATATCTATGAGCCTGCCGTAAAATCAGTATTGTCATAACGATATTAGTAAATAACCCAGCAAAAGCTCCTGCCAATGCCTCTGACATTATCATCAGAAGTGAAGCCTGATAACTCCCGGATGAGTGGTTTCCGTATAAGGCAGCGTGTAGATATAATAATGTCGAAAAATCAGCGTGAAAAGCAACCTTCAGCTGTCTAGAATACTTCTGAAATTAAAAATGGAGCTGTAAATACAAAAAGCAGATACTCGTGTAACTATGAATATATATTCTAAATTCTCTACGGTAAACTGCAGCTGCATCTTCATCCAAACTTTCTTCGTGTATATCTCGGTTTAAAAGCAAACCATCTTGTTTTCTTTTAGTTTATATTATATTTCCGGTATTGGAGCTGTGAGAGTGCAACAAGCTAAAAATATCCAATAAATCCGTTGATTCATAAATATAATCTCAAATCCCGAAAAAGCTCCGTTGTAAAACTCAGAAAGGCTTGTCATCATCCAGCCTCCTGTTATCTAGCACATGAGCATAGTTACAATAAAGCTTTAGGTACAAATGTAAGTGTTTGTTCTTGAATGGAGTTATGGTCTGAATAAGACTTATTATAAGTCGACAACAAAGAGATGCTAAAAGCATGGGGCAGACAGCTTAAGAATAAGCATTACTGTTTCTCTTGATATATCCATAACTTTATCTGCACTCATACCTGCCTCCTATCTCTATTTGACAAATGACTTAACCAAATTTCCTATTACCAAATCCCAACCGTCAACCATTATAAAAAGTAAAATCTTAAACGGCATAGAAATGAGTTGTCGGCGGAAGCATCATCATACCCATCGACATAAGCGTAGATGAAACCACCATATCTATTACAAGGAATGGGATGTATATGCGAAACCAATAATAAATGCCGCTCTAAGGTTCACTTATGATAAATGCCGGAATGAGGCACATTGGTTGTATCTCATCCATGTCCTTAACTTCATTTATCTCCTGCTATGTCAAGAAAAAGTCTTATATCCTTGAGTATTTGGTCTGTTTATACATAAAAAGTCCGAAGTGGCTTTATACCGACCTCATAGGCCTGTTCAAAAATTTATCTGACCATCTGTAAGCGGCTTTTACAGCCTCCGTATTTATCTGTATAAAAATAGGCGACATAATAAACCAAGTTAGGAATAAAGCAAGACCCTACCAACACCTGGTTGGGCGGTGTAGTCTGCGTTATAGCGCTGACCTCACAAAGTGCAGCACAACTATAATTCTTGTAAATGATGTCAGCAGTATTACTATGATGGCGCAAGCCCAAGCACCGTAGCGCCAATACTATTCTGAGCGTGGCTGCAACTTGCCCTGTTCACCATTTGTAGTTAGATTAATTCTGTATTGTATGGGGAAGTCCCCGTAGTAAAACTGTTACTATCATTGGACTTCTATCCACTGTATTTCCCGTCCTATTATCTGTGCATACGCAGGAGTCCACAAAGGGCGGTACATACAAGCACTAAAACAATCCCAAGATATAGTATGTTAAACTTTTTGTGCATGAAGGATGTCTCTCATATTACCAACCTTTTTCTTTATTTTTCTTTAGATTTAGCTTTTAAGAAATTCTTTAAAACGAAAATCTTTCTATTTCTTTGGGTACATAAGCCTTTATTTTTATCCGAATCAATTCAGATATCAGGTTAACATTGTTTTTGTTATTCAATTAAAACACTGACCGTTAACCTCTATTATCTCAAATACTTATCTACAGTAATTCTGCTTGTCTCAACAACCTTTATATTACTATTTTCTCTAGCCTTAAGTGCATATTTGCTAAAAATATTTAGATACATAATAGGCAGCTACGGAATCAAAAGCACATGCAAACACAGCATTCCAAAATATCTGTGCAATGCTGCCCAATGTACCAATTGTGTAAGAGCCATAATAAATCTCCCTCTAGAACCCATCCTCTGGAAGGATTTTAGTTTAACTATTTCTGTTATTCTTATGCCAAAATTGTCTTCTATAACTATCAGCCTCACCCTTAGCTACATATTTTCCATTTACAAGCAGGGTCAATAGCCTCACCCGCAAGTTTACTAGTTCAATATCATGCCCTGGTGAGAAATCAAGTATCTCTTTGATAGTCTTATTGGTTCCTGCCAAGTTCTCAGTTACCTCAAGTGGCACATCCATATTAGTACAATGTTTTTCCTGCTGCATAAGAGGATTTATACTCATATCAAATGCCTGGAACTGAGCAGGTGCCACATTTACAGGCTGCGGGCTGTGCCGTATCCCTGTGGTACTGCCAGCCGCCATTGGCATGGTGCCGTTTGCGTGGTGCCGGCTGCTGGGTGCAGGTGCTGCGCTGGCTGCAGTGCGCCGGTACAGGTGCTGCCTGATCCACTTCTGTTGATGACATAAATTTATTATACAACTCCTTTGCAAAATCTATTGGATAAAGCTGCATAAGTTCACTATCTATGAGTGTACCTATCTCTAATCTGAATGAAACCTTTTACCTGAAACTGGCCTTTTAAGAAGTCTCAAGTCCCTCTTCATCTATAGTGTCATCCATATCAATCCAGGCTTGCTGTGACTAGTCCACCTTTTCTTTTCCAGTACTGATGAAATAGATGTGCTGCAGAACCCATCATCTGGTTCATAGCTTCACAGATGGCAGAAAGATGTAATTCTGTAAGTTCTGTAGCTTCAACATCCGTTCCGGTTCCACCCATCATAAGATCTGTAATTATCTTAACATCATTTTCCCTAAGTATGAGAATATTATTTCCATCAAGGCCTTCTATATACGAAATCTGAATGAATACACAAGGTCTATCGTATGATCCTGATATATCATCCCAATTTGCTATAGATACATTAGGGGTTGTGATATTTACCCTTTGGTTCAGCAATGTAGACAGCGTGGTAGCCGCTGTTCCATACTGATATTAGATATCTCACCTATCGCATCTTTTTCTTCTCCGGATAAAGGCTCACCTGTTCCCAAAGTCTGGGTATCAGAAGAATCTGAACCACTATCTTCACCCATGCCGCCAAGCAGTGCGTTAATTTCTTCCTGTGAAAGCATTCCGTCCATGGCTTATTCTTCCTCCCTAATAACTTTTGTAATTCTAAATGCATATACACCGGATGAAGCTCCCGGCAAAGCTTTGAACTTTTTCCATGTTGCCAACAAATACATCCAGTTCATCCTCAACCTTAGCATTAAGCCTAATCACATCACCAGGCTGTAAATTCACAAAATCATTTACTGAAACTACACTCTTACCTAATACCGCCCTAATAGGTATCTGAGCCCTATCAATAATCTCACCAATCTGTTCTCCGTAATTAGTATCATCTCTTTCCTGAAGGGCTGAGAACCAGAACTTAGTATTGAGTTTGTCCATTACATCCTCAAGTGCTGCAAAAGGCAGGCAAAAACTCATAAATCCTCTATTGTTCCAATCTTAATACTCAGAGTAATTAGCGCTGTCATTTCCTGAGGAGAAATAATCTGTGCATATTGAGCATTAGTTTCCACTCTCATAAGATTAGGCGTTATCTCAACAACATTGTGCCAAGGCTCTGCCAAGTAACCCGTACAGGTATTTAGTATCCTCTCAAGTACAACGATTTCAATCTCGAAAATCCCTGGTTTTTCTATAGGATTTCCTTCACCAGCCCAGAAGCCTGTCTATAATTGTATATCCCAGATTATTAGACATCTCCATTATAGCAGCTTCCCTTCAATGGGTGTAAATTCATTATAGCTAATAATACAGGATTGGAGAGTGAATTCTGAAACTCCTGATAAGTAATGGCTTCAGAACCTCTTACTTCAACCTGAACAGTTTTTCTTAGATAAGCCGGAAGATTGGCAGATAAAAGCCTTCCATAATGCTCAAATATAGATTCCAAAGTACGCAGGTGGTCTTTTGAAAACTTTGAAGGCCTGGCAAAATCATATTCTTTTACCACCTTTTCATCATTTTCCTTAAGTTCATTGGTATCTACATCTCCGCTTTCAATACCTTTCAGCAGCTTATCTATCTCCTCTTGCGAGAGTATATCACTCATTAAGCCTCACCATCCTAAAAATATTTTACACCTCTACTAATTTTAACATTAGATATTACTAAAAATAAAGAAAATGTATAATTCATAAAATATACCAGCCTTTTTACTGCAATCTAAGGTTTTTAAATACTAATTCTGCAATAGTCTGAGTACAAAATTTTTCCTGAACAGCCTTAAGCACAGCTGCCTTAATAGCCTCTCTGTTATTCTGTACTTCTTCTTTAGTATACTGCGAGAACTGATTGCCTACAATCTCATCTATAGTTGACTCATATCCTGACTTGGTATCGCTGTTTTTCATATTTTTCTGAAATAGTCTTATAATCATCTTCTGTTTTGATAAGGTAAAGCGAAATCTGATCAATTACGGCATAATGGTCTTTACCATCTCCCGAACCCTTAAGATTTATCTGTAAAGACTTGTCAAAAGTCACCACATCCATATCTCCTATAGGCACCTTATTGTTAGTGGTATTACTTTTCAAGCTCTAAATCAATAATAGAAGCTATGTTTGACACAAGCGTATTGGTTGCTTTTGCTGAAGATACTACAGAAAACATAATAACTGCAGTCAGTATCAGGTTTACAAAACTAAGTGCAATAGCAACAATAGTAAGCATATTCTTTTCATAACATTCTCCTTCGAGTTTTTATTCAGCCACTTTATTGAAAATTTTAATTTCAACCCTTCTGTTTTTCTGCCTGCCCTCTGGTGTTTTATTGGAAGCTATAGGCTCATACTCGCCTTTCCACTTGCTGAAAGCCTTTTCGGATCCATATGCTCTACATCCGTAAGATACTCAGTACCGTCATAGCCCTGCACTCTGAGAGCCAAAGATTATTCTTGTACTTAATAGTATTAGTCTGAGGGCACATTATCAGTATGGCCTTCAATAACTATATCAGCATCCTTGAACTTCATCAAAATTCCTGCCGCCTTATCAAGTACTGCATCAGCTCCCTTTTAAGTTCTGCCTGTCCGGGATCAAACAAAAATAACCATCTATGCTAAGTCCTATATAGTTATAGAGAAGCATCCATCTTTAACTGTACCATATCATTGAGTTTGAACTGAGTGTGACAGCTTCAGAAGCCTTTTTCATAATTCTTCTCTGCCGTTTCTTTTAAGTTCCTTCTGATATCTCTTTTATAGCCCTCGTCCTTAGTAACTTCTTGCCTCACTATCTTTAGTTTTTATTTTAGCATTATCAGTATCTGACTTACCACTCCCACCCTTAGTGCCATCTTCCGCAGCCGTATTTTTCTACAGCTAAGTTTGAATAATACTCCGCAAGTTCATTGAGCTGGCTCACACCATTTGACACCAGAATTCCCTGGTCCAGGGCAGAACCTCCTCCAGAAAATATTGAATGAAGAAGTGACCGCTTCAACTATTCATTATATTTTGCAGTATCTGTACTACTCATGGAAAAACAAAAAGCACGAAAACATAAGAGCGGTTCATAGGTCAGAGGTCGCCATCATTCGGGAGCGCCTGCCCAGCCTCTTTGGTTTTTCTTCCTAGCCGTATCTTATTCCTCTCCGCCCGCCTTCTGAGAACGCTTCACGCTCAGCAGGTGTTAGAATGATTTCAGTTTCTCTCTGTGCTCAGGGTTCCCACCCGCCTGAATGGATAATATAGCCCTCAACCATGATTCCCTTAATCATCTCCTCTGCACTATTGGCTTTTAGCTTGTTGGTAACGGAGCACTAGAGCCGGTTGCAGGGAAGGAACCGTAGAAGGTTGTAATCGCTATCGCCATCGCAGGAATGATAGCACTTGGATCTGAAAGGTTTGTAAGCATGTTTACAAGACCGATAAGAGTACTAATCATACCCCAGGCAGGTCCCTTTCATAAGTGTCTCCGAACCCAAACTTTCTTTGATGTATCTCTGTACAGGAAATCTAGTGCAAGAATCTTAGGCTCCGGATAGTCCATCATATCAAAGTACGCACCTTCTTAAGAAAGGTGTCCTCAATATTCTGAGAAGCCTCTTCAAGACGAGCAGACCATCTTCTTTCTATTAGAAGATTGATTATCCCCTTAATTGCTTCAGATTGATTGAAACTAACCGGTTTTAAGCACAAAGTAGCTCTCGAGCCCACTAAATTCTCCTAGGTTTGTTCAGGAAGCAAGAACAATCATGAAAGCTTCAAAGGCAATAGTGCGATGGCAAATCAGTGAAACCAAAATAGCTGCCGGATTATCCATCATAATATGAGCACAAGTCCCAATGAAATTACAAGTCCAAGTAATGTAGCTATGTCCGCGAGTCACCTTCCATTCTCATTTATTCCCATAGTATGGGGTGGTTTCTACTACAGGATGATACACTAATTTCAGCATAACCGTTTACATAAAATAATTAGGATTAGTTCTCCAACTCAGATCTCCCCTGTAAAATCTCATCTTATAGCTTTTTACAAGGTTTTTAATTTGAAGCCTGCTCTCCTTTACCATTATCTCTTACCTGTTGTAGTGATATTGCATGTCCGAACTCTTCAATCACCTCAATGAGATCAGCATTGATAGATAGCTCAATCCATTCATCTTGAGTTGACATCTATCATTTTATGACCTCCTTATAACATTTTTCACCAAATTTACTTCCAACTTGCTCCTGTATATTTTGCATACAAAAGCACCTCTTATATTATTATAATGATTTTCTAAACAAAAATCAATATGAGTAAAAATTAATGTTACAATCCAGTTACAATATTTTTCCAATATTTAAAATTACCTCTCCAATATTTATATATACTACAGGCAGCAAAAAGATGATAATTCTCAACAAATCAATTTATAATTTTACTACTTATGTCATAATTATTTTAAAGAAATCCATCCTCATCTCCATATCTGATAATGGGGTTTACTTTTTATAAATAATACATTATATAGCCGGGTAGGATTAACCTAATATTATCTGTTAGAAAGGAAAATATGAAAACCGAAATAATTATTTATTAATCTTTTACTTTTTAATAAGCTCTTTGCTTTTGCAACCCCTGTTAAAGGCGGCTGTAGGCTCTTATCACTTAAAAGTAAACAGAATAGCAATACTGTCACCGTATACCGAAGCAGACAGACGTGTTCGAAAAACCTACTGAGGGTTATGCTTTGTTCCACCGGCAGCACCTCACTCCTCTGGTACTTTTTGGGACACCTGTTAAGTATCGTTGGAAGGTACTTATGGGTACGGTCTGACAATATTCTACCAGAATAGTTGACCATGTTCTTTTCACTCTGTCCTTATTACAGTTGATCGGAACTCTTGCGAGAGGACAGTTTGAAAGAGCCAGTTCAGCAGCTTCCCCATGACTGTGTCAGGCTTTCTGCTGTAGATGTAGAAAGTGGATATATGAAAACTGTAGCCCTAGGTACCTGTAACAGTATATTCTTCACCAAATCCGGGATCATTTGAAAGCCTAGTATGTATCATACCCTTCATATACAGGATATGATCCTACGATACCTGAGCCCCTGGCAACCAAAGACTCCTGTTGTTTCAGCCGCTACACCTGCTGCAGTTATCTATTCCTACGCCCCTGCTGTTAAAGTTCCTGCTGCCTCCCTAAAATAACCGTACCTAAGCAGATGGTTCTTTCAAAAACAATTTCAGTTATGACCTTTTAAAGGTGTTAAGGCAATATCATCTGATGGCAAAGACATCACAAATGATATCGAAATCGAAGACATATTGATTTTGAAACTCCCGGAAAATACACTGTTAAAGTACAGCGTCACCGATAAAAACGGTCATTCTGCTGCCGCTAAGGTTACTGCAATTTTAAAATAAGCCTGCATTTTCAGCAGCCTTAGCGTCCTAATTGTTATTAAAATTCGGAAAAATCAAAAATAATTTGGCTGTCATGACTATGCACATTTCAAACACACTATTTCATAAATAATGTATATTTGATTATCATCTTTCGGTGTGACAGCCTTATTTTTGACCCAAAGAGCATTTAACTTTCAATATTATATCCATTAGTACATAGCTGCATCTTTATAATTCATTTTGAATCACTACAATCACGCCATTGACTAGTATGCTTTTATAAATTAAATTCTATCTATATTCCTCTATTTTACGACTTGTATGTTCTAAAACGTATATTCATTTTATCTGCGGTGAATATATTATATCCAGTTCTTCTCTGCCTTGCTATATAATCTAAAAGCCCTTGCATCTCCAAACCAAATACCCTATATAACTGTCCATCCATTTCCATCACAAAAACTCCAGCCTGACTGCATTTTCATTTTTCCCTATTATTCAAATATCTATGCGAAATATCTCTTTTGGCAAATTGGGACTTTATTTCAGTCCCAACAGCTCAAAAGATGAAAAGTTCTCCTATCAACTCTCTGTTACATAGTGCGAAGTTCCATAGTCAAAAATATATCTTAGGTTTTAATTCATCATCCAGTTAATGTTGTATTGTCATTAGAGCCTTTCTCAATATTTTTAAGTATTCAAGTTGTTCATCGGTAGTTTCACCCTTGCGAAAACCCACTGGCCATGGATGTCCTCCAAACTTGAAAACAGTCAGATGCACATGATATCTCCTCAAAACATATTATAATCTTTCTATGGAACGGCTTTGAACCTTTATTCTCTTTTCTGCAGTAAGTAAATATAAGTGTCGGCTTATAAAACTTCTCTTTAATTCTACTGCCACTATCCCTGCTATGCTCTCATGACAATCAGGAACAAGGATAACCAAAACCTTTATCCTCAGATATTCAGGACTTTCAGCTATTTCGACCGCTCTGAGTTTAATGACTGCTCTGTTATTGCCTTTTCGTTCATTGTTTGAACTCCCTGTAATCCGCAAGCCTCAGCCAAAGCTCTGTCCTATCATCCTCAAGGAAGAGTTTAGTGCCTTTACCGCTGATTCAAGCTTTGCCGGAAGCATTTATCAGCGTCCCGAGTATAACCGCAATGATGACAGTGACCGCCTCCATCTCTGCGAGTCCGAAAGCTGTCAAGCAGTGCCCTTAAGCCAATATTTTCTGTATTATATATAGCTTTTAGCCCTCACTATTATCCTATTTTTCATCAATAAGTCCCATTACATCACAGACAGTTGCCAGGGCTGCAAAAGCAAGGTATTTTTCTCTGTTTCCCTCCTATCTTTCTCCGGCTTATCTCCATAGTTTATCTGCATAAAATCTTACTAACTGATAAACTACCCCTATCACAAAGTCCCTTGAAAGGATGTTGCAATCCTCCCTCTTTGGATTGGCTAACAGTGTCGGCAGGCAGTGTTCGTTATTTGAGGAATATCGCGATGGTCTGTAATAAGAACCGTAAGCCTATCTCCTTCAGATAGCTTTACCTGAGAAACGGCAGCAATTCCATTGTCACAGGTAATTATAGTGTCAATCCATCAGCGCTGCCTGATCACGATATCTATATTTATCCCATATGTCGTCCTGCACCTATGAGTTTATCAACCGATATCAGCTCGATGTCTCCTAAAAAGTCATAAAAGAGAATAAAATGTCGAGCATACTCCATCAACATCATAGTCTCCAATTATCCTAATTTTCTCTTTTTCTGGCTGTCGTGAATAATTTCACAAGCCTTTACCAAATCATCATAAGTTCCGGGCTTGCAAGTTCCATCTCTTCTGCCCGATATACCCATCTATCTCCTCATCTGTCTTTCTTCCCCTGTTCACCAACACCCTTGTAGCTATCTTGCTTATCCCAAACCTCTCAGATATCCCATCAAAATCTCCTAAAAGCCCTCATCTTTGCAACGACTAACCATATGACACCATCCTATCCTCATCTTCTCGCATATCCTCTATTTACAAGTTTATAAATAAAACATATAAAACCTTGTACATTACTTAGTAGGCAAAAGATGATAAATCATCTTGTACGCAAGTCTAAAATATTATTTAACTTTTGACACCTGTCACAGAATAATATATCATTGCTAAAAGTTCGGTCTTCACGCCAAAAGCGGCCTGGCTGCACTAAGTGCTTAGATACCGTCTCACCAAACTCAATCTTCGCCTTGCACGGCTTTGATTTCTGTTAGTGTCTACATTATATCACAAAAGAGCATGAGACCATAATAGCCCATGCCCTATACTTAAAACCTAATCTTCAATGTATGTCAGCTTATCGCCTTCATTATTCCAGCTGTAGAAGCTTTCTAATCTCCTTACCAACCTGCTCTAACTGCTTGCTCAGCGTGAGCTTTCTCTCTTGCTATGAAAAATGAACCTGCCCACCGGCATCGCTCATGTCAAGTAAGAACTCCTCAGCAAAGGTACCATCCTGAATATCAGAAAGAATCTTCTTCATAGCCTTCTTTAGTTTCACTCAGTTATAATCTTGTATCCTGTTACATAGTCACCATACTCAGCAGTGTTGGATGGAATATCTCATTCCTGTAAAGCCTGACTGGTAAATAAGGTCAACCATGAGCTTCATCTCGTGAATACACTCAGAAATAAGCATTTCTTGGATCGTAGCCTGCTTCAATGAGAGTCTCAAACCTGCCTGCATAAGTGCACAAACACCACCGCAAAGTACTGCCTGCTCACCAAAAAGATCTGTTTTCAGTCTCTGATTCCAGTGGTTTCAAGAATACCTGCCTCATGCTCCACCTATACCTGCACCATAAGCAAGTGCCATATCAAAGCCTTTCCTGCTAGCATCCTGATGTACTGCAACAAGGCAAGGTGTTCCCTTCCTTCTAAGTCACTCAGAACGAACAGTATGTCCTGGAGCCTTTGAGCTATCATGGTTTACATCCACTCCTTCAGAGCTGTAATCAGGCCGTAGTGTCACATTGAAACCGTGAGCAAACATAAGACATGTTACCGGTTAAGGTTTTGGTTCAATCGCTCCTTGAGTGCAGCCTGAAGTCTCAGTCATTTTATAAGAACTCATGTCTGTTCTAGCAGCCTTGCAGCCTCAGTAGCTGTAAGTACTAAGACCTCACTGACTCAGCCTTAGCCCAGGATTTTGCTCTCATAGAGACTATCACCACATTGCAGCCTGACTCTTGAGGTCAAGTGCAGGCGTGATCCCTGGCTTCCGTAACTGATTATTGAAATTGTCTTCCTCTAGTAATGAAAAGGTTTTCGATCTTTTCTCATAAAATATCCTTGCGTTTGCATAACTAATTCCTCCATATATTCTTAAGTTTGTTTGACTACAAAACTCAAATCATCCCACATTTCACCACGGCTTGAGCCCTCTTTCAAGACCTGTAACACCTGTACGCACCATTTCCAATATTTTTCTCTTTGCGTAAGAAGATTTAAAATGCCCTCTATCTTGGTCTGATTACCGGTAAGTTCAACAGTAAGTGATTCATTAGATACATCCACTATTTTGGCTCTGAAAATGTCAGATGTGGCAATTATTCCCTGCCTTTCTGCCTCGTGAAGCCTTAAGTTTAACAAGAATAAGTTCCCTTGTCACTGAGCTGTCAGGATCGAAGCACTTTTACCTCCTTTACATCCCTAGCTTTTGCTAACTGTTTAACAATCTGGTCAAATACCTGGTCATCACCATGAGAAACAATTGTCATTCTGGAGTAAACAGGACGCTCTGGTTTCACTAACTGTAAGACTGTCAATATTGAAACCTCTTCTACTGAAAAAGTCCTGCCACCCTGCTGAGCACACCGGATGTGTTATCTCACAAATACCGAAAATACAATTTTATTCTATATCTCCTTAACTGTAGCATATTTTGTTAAAACATTTTTTCAATAATGGCAATCGGTATCCCCAATGTCAAGTAATGATAGTAATGTAAGCTATGCCATATAGTTACATCAAACTTATACTTTTTCGAATCTCTCCACATCTATCACAGATAGTGCACCACCATCCACTGTGGTTGGCACTGCATTGTAACTTGCAACAGGTACGCCGCTTGTCTGAGAATCAGGGAGGTTGTACACTATCTGTTCCTCTTCACCTGACTCCTAATAATGATGTCAATTACCTTCTGTACTTTCCTCTGCTTCTACACCGGTCAAAGGGTCGTATTGCCTCTCCTAAGGAAGCCTCCTGTAGTAGCAAGCTTTAGTAACCATATATCCACTAGCCATCAAGCCTCAGCTACTGAATCTCCATCCTCGCTGTGAACTATCGCATAAACCATCTTCATAAAAACATTCCCCCTTATCTGTAATCTAGCTTTAGTTCATCAATTTTTCCCTATGCCATTTTAGAAATGACCAATGTTATCCTCTTTTATCATTTCTCCGTCTAGAAAGCCCTCACTGTCCAGTCTCCCAAGTCTGCCTCATCTATTCCTGCCAAATTCAGCCAAAATCTGACTGAGAACTTTGTCATCATCTGCTTCCTCATAGCTTCCAAAGTCATTTTCCGCAAACTTGTAAAGCTCTCCACTGGATTATACTGATCAGTCACAGTCATAAAGACCTTTTATTTCATTGAAAACTAAGAAGGCATACTGCTTCCTTTGTCTTTACTTACATCAAATACCTTTGATTCAGCCTTATCCAGCACTACTTCCATCATCTATGCGAAAATCCATATTCGATAGCGTAGCAGAGCTTTCTATCTCTTTCTCTACTACTCGTCGTCTTCATCTACAGTGAGCACAGACCAGCAGCTGCTTTCATCTGCGAAGATATCTTTGTTTTCTTCATCTATAAGCTCACAGGCCATCACCCTGGAAGATATTTATAGTAATATTCTCCCGCTGTAAGTTCAATATAAGCTACATAATAGCCTCCATCTTTTGACATATAAACAGACTCTTCAAGGTGCTTAAATATTAAATCGACCATTTCCCTGCTCATAGCTTTCAAAATATTTTAATACCTTACCTTTCTTCTTTTTCATTTTTAGCAATAATCACCGGCTCTGAATCTGTGACAATTTCATAATAATAATTTAGTGTAAATATAACATAGTGATAAATTCTTACCCTATCTAACCTTTTCCTCTGGCAGCCTTTTTAAATCATTTACATAGTCTCCATCTTCCACTTCATATATAACATTAGAACAATGGTCTTCCCAAAATGGTTCACTTTCATCAAATACATCACAAAAACGCAGAATGTTCTCTCAAACACCCTCACAGAAAGTGCCTGATTAAATTCAATTTTAACTATAATTTATATTTTTCACCACCATACCAAGATTGTAGGGTCTATTACCAGCTTTCCATCCCTTCTTTATAAGAAATTTTTCCCTGCATACTGATCTTTTTGGTATTATTCCTTTACGATATTCTTTCCACTTTTCCATGAGTTCACTGACCTTCTAAAAATATAGTTAATTAGTGAATAGATCTTAAAAATGTATACTCATCTCTCTATCATAAATAACATCAATATATAAATTTTCTGTAATTATTGCGTATTGTTTTTATACTTGGAGTATCTAACCAACCACCTGAATATAACCCAATTTCTTTCAAATATTTATTATTTTGAACCTCATATATCAACATTTGAAAAATTATTCTCTTTTAGTTCTTCAACATTCTCATATTCCTAAATCTACAAACTTTCTTTCAACTATCCTTACAGCATCACTCTGTCCAAAATCAAGAGTATCCTGGTCTTTTCATAGTTCTATAATTGTGCCTGATAAATCCCCAGATAAAAATCTTTGCTTTATACTTCCTCTTGAGACCTCTCCTTTCGGTATTCTTTCCAAACTTCCATGCTATCCTCACTTTCCCTATTATTTATTTTTCCATAGAAAAATTTTCTTTATATCTTATTTACTGTCCGCTCATCATCTATTTTTATCTCTACTGTTGCTCTCCTGTATTACTATCAGGTCGTACAGTTATATTTATATCTTTATCCATATCATTATGTAGTTTACCATCTAATTTACCTATTAACCCATCCTCCTTTTCTTTTCTATTCATAATTGAAAACCGTGTCTACACCATAAAATTCTTCTACAGCTGTCTTATAATTTCCCTGCCTTTTCAAGGTTTATAACTAGTGCCAGTTGTATCTTTTTGTTGTATCCCAGTAGTTTTCTAACTTTTCAAATATACGGTTTTTAATTTCGCTAGGATGCTCATCAATTTCTATCTTCCATTCTTTAAACAGCTCTGATTCATTTGCTATAGCATCCAATAGAGTTATTACGCATACTTTCTTTAGTCTTCTCGACAGTTTTTCATTTGGTTTAGCTTTTACCGGACTGTTGTCTCTCACCGAGTTTTATTCCTCAATCTTCGCCTGTTTCCCCAACATCTTTATTGATTATCTTGCAGTTTCTACCTAGTTTCAAAAACCTTTTTGCTTCACCTTTTAGTACCTTCGATTCACTTTTAACAGCCTTTACTACAAGTTTTTTCTCCTTGTTTTCCAACAAACTTTACTCCATTTTTAGCCACTTTTATAGCATCCCCTACAGGGAAAACAGCAACTAATGACATCAGTGCTTCTTTATTATTTTTCTCTGCAAGATAAAGAACAATATCGGCAACATCTCCAGGTGGAAAAATAACCCGACTGTTGAAAATACATTGTGTATTTTCCTAAATCAGACTTGAAACTGTGTGGCTAACTTATCACCCTGTTCCAACGCCATCTAACCATATAAGATAACAATTCTTTTTCCTGCTTTTACCTGCATCATTGAGTAAATAACCACAGTCTGAAGTATTCCATCACTCTTCTTTCCTTTGGATAAATTCTTTTGGAACGTTAGTTGCAGAACCATTTTAATGTCTGCGTTATCCCAGATTTATTAGCAAGAACTCTTGCAGTACTAGTTATTTTGTGTAATCTTGCTGAATTATAATCCCTCTCCATATACTGGCTTTATTTGATTGTTTATTATCTGCTTTTTCCTCTCTATCTGTATTATTATCCTTTTGCTATTGTAACCACCTACAACACTGACCATGCGTCCTGTTTTTCACCACATTTACAGATTTCGTTACGCTTACATCCTTCACATAGCTTCTGCTGTCAACCCTACCTGTTGTCACTTTCTGTTTTCTACTGCTTTAGAGGTTGAACCATCTTTTGTAGCCACATTCTACTCGATAGTCTTAGATGTCGCACTATCTCTTTTCTGATACTGTTTTCTTAACTGCACTACTGTTTCAGCTTTGTCATCTTTCCTAGATACTTGGCTGTTTGCACTAGTCTTTCCATCTGATAGCTCTGGTAAATGCTTAGTCACTGTTTTAGCAGTATTTTGTGTACAGATATATCCTGCCTTGCTTAACTCGGTTTTGATTGCACTGTACTCGCTTTTTGTTTTCCTTTGAAGTTGCAGGGCTAGGCTTTGAAGTCTCTGGCTGAACATCACCAGATTGTCCAGTTTTTGACGGCGAATCCTCACTGACTCTGCTGGTTTCGGCGAAACATTATTAACTGATGATGAACGGTTTAGATGGTCTTGATGATGCAGAACTCGAGCTTGACTTAGGTGGCTTCGGGTTGCTCTTATAAGAACTGCTGTACTACATTAGCAGCCGTAGTTTCTTGATACTTTTCATTTAGTTTTCTCCTTATCATACATCTAGCACAGTGCATCAATTTTTCCCTTGTGCCATTTTTGGAAATGACAATATTATCCTCTTTTATCATTTCTCCATCTAAGAGCCCTCACTGTCCAGTTCCCAAAGTCTGCCTCATCTATTCCTGCCAAATTCATGCAAAATCTGACTAGAACTTTGTCATCATCTGCTTCCTCATAGCTTCCAAAGTCATTTTCCTCGCAAACTTGTAAAGCTCTCCATGGGATTATACCATCTACAGTCACAACATGAAGACCTTTTATTTCATTAAGACTAAGCAGGCATACGCTTCCTTGTCTTTATTTACATCAAATACCTTTGATTCAGCCTTATCCGGCTCTACTTCCATCATCTTATGCGAAATCCCATATTCGATAAGCGTAGCAGAGCTTTCATCTCTTTCTCTACTACTCCGTCTTCATCTATGTAGAGTACCGACCAGTAGCCGCTTTCATCTATGAAGATATCTTTGTTTTTCTTATCTATAAGCTCAAGGCCATCACCCTTGAAGATATTTATAGTAATATTCTCCTGCTGTAAGTTCAATATAAGCTACATAATAGCCTCCATCTTTTGACATATAAACAGGCTCTTCAAAGGTGCTTAAATATTAAATCGACCATTTCCTGCCTATAGCTTTCAAAAATATTTTAATACCTTACCTTTCTCTTCTTTTTCATTTTTAGCAATAATCACCGGCTCTGAATCTGTGACAATTTCATAATAATAATTTAGTGTAAATATAACATATGTGATAAAATTCTTACCTTATCTAATTTTTCCTCTTGCAGCCTTTTTAAATCATTTACATAGTCTCCATTTTTCCACTTCATATATAACATTAGAATAATTGGTCTTCCCAAAAATGGCTCACTTTCATTAAATACATCCCCAAACCGCAGAATGTTCTTCAAACACCCTCACAGAAAGTGCCTGATTAAATTCAATTTCTAACATAATTTGTATTTTCATCACGATACCAAGATTGTAGGTCTATTACCGGCTTCATCCCTTCTTTATAAGAAATTTTTCCTGCATACTGATCTTTTGGTATTATTCGCTTTACGATATTCTTTCCACTTTTCCCATGATTCACTGACCTTTCTAAAAATATAGTTAATTAAGTGAATAGATTCTTTTAAAAATGTATACTCTGGTTCTCCATCATAAACTAACATCAATATATAAATTTTCTGTAATTATTGCATATTGTTTTTATACTTGGAGTATCTAACCAACCACCTGAATATAACTTAATTTCTTTTCAAATATTTATTATTTTGAACCTCATATATAACATTTGAAAAATTATTCTCTTTTAGTTCTTCAACATTCTCATACATTCCTAAATCTACAAACTTTCTTTCAACTATCCTTACAGCATCACCATGTCCAAAATCAAGAATTATCCTGGTCTTTTCATTTTTAGTTCTATAATTGTGCTGATAAATCTCCCAGATAAAATCTTTGCTTTATACTTCCCTCTTGGAATCTCTCCCTTTCGATATTCTTTCCAAACTTCCATTATATCCTCACTTTCTCTCTTATTTACTTTCTATAGAAAAATCTTCTTTATATCTTATTTTCACTATCTGATCTTTCTCTATTTTTATCTTCTACTATTCACTCCTCAAATTCAAAAGCTAGCATAGAATCCTCTTGGTTTTTCTTCCATTTTTGAAACTACTTTTTCCGGTTAAATTTTTTAAGCGGTTCTGTAAGAGGTATGTTCCCACTCATTCCATAAGCATGCTCTATAGTATAATAACGGAAGCTCTCTGAGCTCTGTTTCAATCACATTTACTATATCCCTTCTTAAAAAGTCCGCTTTCCTTTCAACCTTAAATTCCATTTTCCCTCATAGCACTCCACCTCAATTAATATAAAAATAAGACTTTCTGTCATTATGATAAGTATATCATCATTTAAACACAGAAAGTCCTATTAAAAATCAAAAATTATTTATACTCTACCACAGAGAAAACCATAGAACTTCTGGCTTCCATATTTATCATATTGCCATTGGTTCTTACCTTTTATCCCTATATCCGGGAAACCTACTTTGTATATTTCAAGCGAAGAATCAGTTTCAATCTGCCAACATAAATAATGTGGCAGCTCCGGAAGATAACAGTCCTGTCTTTCCCAGTGTGATTTATGGTGACACGCAAACTATGTCATCGGCTGTATTATCTGCATTTCTTCCTGCAAATATCACTCTAAGCACATTGGTATAACTCAGATTCTAATGCCCAGGAATCAGGAAACCCAAGCGAACAACTTCCTATATGCTTTCTGATTACCGGATGATCATTTCTAAAATTTAATCAGAAATATCTTGTAAATCTGAAATGCTCCTGTTTTTCTCTAACTGATCCCAGTCAAGCCAGGGATATAGGAGCTGTCCTGCAATATGTATTATTATTGCCATACTGCTGTATTTAGGAACTCATCTCCTGCAAGGAACATAGGTGCTCCCCTGCTCATCAGTAATGGTCATAGCATTCTTACAGAGCCTATGCGAGCTGATTAATATTCTCGTTATCAGGTCTCGCCTTCCCATCCACAATTCCAGCTTCTGTTGTCATCAGCGCCATCAGTATTATTCCAGCCGTTTGCTTCGCTTTGCTTATGGCTGCGAGCAATACATATCCCAAAGCGTAAATCCGTCATGGCAGTTAAGGAAGTTTACAGGGCATTATCTCCCCTGTGCTCAGGATTATAGATGTCTTTTGAACCTGATATTCTTCTGGCAAGCCACGACATAGACGTCCTACATCCCTGCTAGAAGTCCCTCATATCATCACGGTACTGCCATTCCACTCTGCCTTAACGGCTCCAGGAAGGAAATGTTCCTACCTGATAAAAGTCCGCCCAGCATCCCAAGCTTCCGCAATCAATTTCACATCAGCCAGTATCTGGTCATGCAGGTTTTGTAAGAGGTGCATTGGACATCGGGTGAACCATCTTCATTTCTACCAAGTATGCTCGCAAGGTCAAATCTGAATCCGTCTACATGGTAATCGGTCACCCAGTATCTGAGACATTCAAGTATCATATACCTCACCACAGGATGGTTGCAGTTAAGTGTATTACCACAGCCACTAAAGTTATAATATTCTGGCCTCTTGGAGTCAGCATATAATAAACATTGTTGTCAAAGCCCTGAAAAAGAGATACTTGGTATCATCCATTTCCTTCTACAGTATGGTTAAATACCACATCAGGAAACACTCTATATCATTGTCATCGAAGCTCTTAATTAACTTTTTAAGCTCAGTTCCCGAACTGTTATCCTCTCACCTTATGCGGCATAACTGGTATTTGGTGCAAAACTAATCGGATTATAGCCCCAATAATCAACTAAAAACCTCTCCGTTATATATTCTGTTATCTTTAATTTCATCAAATTCAAAAACCGGCATGAGTTCAACCGCATTTATGCTAAGGTCTTTAAGGTAAGGAATCTTCTCCATCACTCCTGCAAAAGTTCCTGGATATTTTTACGCCTGATGACTCATCCTTTGTGAAACCTCTGACATCATTTCATAAATAATAGTCTTCAAGAGCCATATTGGGATTTGGTTCACTTCCCAGTCGAAGTCGTTACGGACAACTCTGCCCTTATAAAAGACTTGCTGCTTTTTCTTTTTCCCCCATTCGCTCTGCCCTGTAACTGATTTTGCATACATATCCATAATATATATTCTTATCGAAGATTAGACCCTTTTTCTTTATCATAAGTTCCATCAACCCTGTATGCATACTCAAATTCTTCAATATTTAAATCACTTACTCATAGAATAGACATTACCCATTCTATAAGTTTCCGAAATGGTATAACCTGCATACAGGTTCATCTTCCCTGCTTTTAAAAAGAAGAAGTTCCACGCTGTTCCATTATTAGTAGGAACAGTAAAAATTTACGCCACTGGTATGGCTGTTGCTCCATGGCCATAAAGACCGGTAGCCCTAAGCCATTAAACTCTTCATCTATAGGTCGAATATGAAATCTCTCAAATGAAAGATTATTATTCGCTTCTGCCATATTATCCTCCGATTGCACACTTTTTCTATACCATAAATGTTTAATTCAAGTCATAAGCCTTACAAAAATTAAATTTACACAACCTATTTCAAATCTGCACTATCTAGAATTAGTAAATCATCCATCATTCGTCAGGGTAACTTTTCATATCCGCACCAAACTCACCCTGTTCAACTTTATCCACCTGTTTTTACATTCATCAACTATGTACTGATACAACTCCTTGCCATATCCGGTGCTCCATATAGTGAAACCCGCCTGTTTCCATGGCTCAAATCTGCATGCAAAGGTAAACTATTGAAATAAGTAAAAAGCCCTCCGTTTACATTATTCAAATTAAGATTGGTTTTTCCGTTTTTCATCTGCCATTATTCTAAGACCGAGCATTTTCTTTATCATCTTATCTGCTGTTTCCCTGGTGTCATCTTTTCCCACACCAATTAACACCATATAACCCCTGTCTATGGTACTCCTTACTTTTCCATCTATTTTTAACATCTGAATTTGTTACAACCTGGAATCACAAAACGCATATAATTCTTTTTCCTTTTTCTTTTTATAAGACAGTATACATGATGAAAACCACTGTACCGATAGTTAACCGGTACGGCAGTCTGAGTTATCAATCAACAATTATCAGGCTTTTTGTCCGGTATCCCTAAATCCAGTTCCCAAACAGCCCCATTTACAATAATTATCTCTTTACTATTATCTTAAATTATACGGTTAAATGCATTAACACCTGGCTGTAGCTGCTGCACCAAGTCCTCTTCAATTCTAAGAAGCTGATTATACTTAGCTTCCACGCTCACTCTTGAAGGAGCACCTGTCTTAATCTGGCAGGTATTAAGAGCCACTGCAAGGTCAGCAATAGTTGTATCCTCAGTCTCACCTGAACGGTGAAGAAAATTGCTGTGTAACCTGCCTTATGAGCCATCTTAATAGCTTCAAGAGTCTCGATACTGAACCAATCTGTTAGCGTAATAGGATGGAGTTGGCTGCACCAAGCTTGATACCTTCTCAAGACGCTCTGTATTGGTAACGAAAAGATCATCACCAACAAGCTGAACCTTGTGTCCAGCTTCTCAGTCATCTCTTCCAGCCTTCCCAATCTTCTTCATCAAGACCATCCTCGATTGAGTAGATAGGATATTTATCAATAAGGCTCTCCCAGTGAGCAATAAGCTCATCAGAAGTAAACTTCTTGCCTGACTTTGGCTGTAAGTAGTGGCCAATTCCTCTCCTTGTCTTCCACTGGAAGAAGCTGCATCCATAGCTATAACGAAGTCTGAGCCTGCTTTATAGCCGGCATCCTCGATAGCCTTTGATGATATGCCTCGATAACATCCTCATCATCCTTAAGGTTAGAGCGAAACCACCCTCATCACCCTACTGCTGTAGTGTGGCCTTCCTTCTAAGAAGCGCCTGAAGTGCGTGGAATACTCTGCACACATTCTAAGACCTTCTCTAAAGCTTGAGCACCTGAAGGCATAATCATGAATTCCGTGTATCTACAGAGTTTGTAGCGTGTGCACCACCATTTAAGATGTTCATCATAGGAAGTGGAAGCCTGTTGCCGTTAGCACCGCCTAAGAATCTGTAAAGAGGGATATCAAGAGCATTAGCTGCTGCTCTTGCTGCTGCAATAGATACAGCAAGTATAGCATTGGCACCAAGCTTTGACTTATCCTTTTGTTCCGTCAGCCTTAATCATAGCTGCGTCAACCGCATAGATATCAAACGCACTAACACTCTGAGTACATCATTTATAACTGTATTGATGTTCTCAACTGCCTTAAGAACACCCTTACCACCATAACGAGACTTGTCACCGTCACGAAGTTCAAGAGCTTCAGCTCGCCTGTAGAAGCACCGCTTGGAGCTGTTCCCTGCCTGCAATTCCACAAGCTAAGATAACTTCAGCTTCAACAGTTGGGTTACCTCTGGAGTCAACGATTTCTCACCGATAACCTTCTCGATTTCTAAAATTTCCTAAATAATCCATTTCATTCTTCCTTTCCATGTTCTTAGCATTTGGTAAAAGTATTATTCAAACACTAAAATAATATCATAAATTGCCACTAGATAGATAATGTAAAAATTATAATAAATTTTCATTAAATACAAAGCTTACATTTTCATTTTCAATATCAAGGGCAGAGGTACAATGTGGACAGCGTGTTGCCTTTATACTCAATTTTGCTCTGGCAGAACGGACAGGTCTTCTCTGTAGGCTCCTTAGCCTCTTCTTCCTTCTTTCTAAGTTCAGCAAGTTTATTTTAATCCCTTCACAATACAGAAAATGATAAATGCCATAATTACGAAATTAATTATAGCTGTAATGAAGGCACCATACGCTAACCTCTGAGCCGTTTAATGTGATTATCAGGTTTCGAAAGTCAGTGCTTGCAAAAATACCGATTATTGGTGATAATATCCCCCACCAACGAGGTAACTATAGCTTGAAAAGCTCCACCCATAATTACACCGACTGCAAAGATCCATACATATCCTTAAGTGCAAATGCCTTTAAATTCCCTCAAGAAATCATAAATTCCTCCTTAAAATTAATTATCATCATCTGAATTATTTCCCTAGACAATCAATAAGATTATAAATATAGCATATTTCAAAAAGATTTAACAACTGTATTTTATAAGGCAGACTACTTATGGTAAAGGCTCTCCCATTCTAATTCTAAAAAGCCCTGTAAAACCTGATTCCAAAAGCACCAGTCTCATAAGCTGGTGTGGAAAGGTCATCTTGGAAAAAGCTAGCTTTAAAAATCCGCTTCGGCAATAACTTCATTCGAAAAGTCCCAATGAACCGCCTATGATAAAAATAATATGGCTCTTTTCACCGGATAGGGCAAGGGCAGATATTTTCTCAGAAAGTTCTACAGAATCGAGTTCCCTGCTCTTAATAACAAGGGCAAAAACATAGGTATCATTCCCTCTTAATTTTTAGGTAATCAAGCATTCTAAAGCCCTCTGTCTGCTTAATCTTTGACTCTTCTGCCTCTGAAGCATTGTCCGGGGTCTTTTCGTCCCTGAACCTGCTTTATTTCATAGAAGCATATCTTGATAATCTTTTAACATACTCTGCTATTCCGTCTTCAAAGTATCTTTCCTTAATCTTACCCGCACAAAGAATAGTAATTTTCACTTACACATACCTCTTCATCACTTCCGCTGCTTCATCAGCTAATTCCCTTGCAAGAATTCCATGCTTACCCTTTTCTTCCACAAGCAAATCTCCTGCCAAGCCATGAATAAATACTCCTAAAGAGACTGCTTCAAACTGTGTTATATTTTCATTCACCAGCAAGGCTGCTATTATACCTGTTAACACATCCCCGGAACCTGCCTTTGCCATTCCTGAATTGCCGCTATTGTTTATATAGCAATTATCTGCCCCTGCAACTACTGTTTTTGCCTCCTTCATTACAATAATTCCACAGCAAGACCTTAAATTTTCAGCAAACTGAATTATATTTTCCTTCACTTCCTCTTTAGGTACATATAACAAATCAGACAGTTCCTTCATGATGAGGTGTGAGAATAAAAATTCTTCTTCATATCCTTTGCTAAATCGGAGCTTTCTTTCATAGAATTCTTCATTAATTTCTCTAAAAGCCCTAATCCCATCAGCATCTATAACCGTTGAAACTTCAGCTATATCAAGAGCCTTCTTTACTAAAGACTTGCTTCTTCTGCTTATTCCAAGCCCTCATTCAATTACAATTACATCTGCCCATTCTCTCACTGCCTTTTCTAATTTTTTCCATGGTCTCATCACTGATATCTGCATCAGATTCGTCAGTATAAGCAGTTAATACAGCTTCAGGAATTAAGCTTTTGTATGAAGTCCTATTCGTATCAGGTGTAAAAATCCTTACAAGGCCTGCACCTGTTCTATAAGCAGCCAGGGCTGAAAGATAAGATGCTCACACATATCTTCAGATCCTGCAATAACCAGTATTTTACCAAAGTCTCCTTTATTGCTGTATTCTTTTCTCTTAAGTAAATAATGGCCTATATCCTTTTTATCAAAATGAAAAAGCCTTATAATCCGTCATTTCCACAGCTCTCCCAGGAAATCCAATATCAGCAATAACAGTCTCTCCGGCATATTCCTTTCCCGGATATACAGCCAGGCCGATCTTATCCACGCCAAAAGTAATAGTATAGCCACATTTAACAGCTGTTCCTAAAACCGTGCCATTACTTCCATTCACTCCTGACGGAATATCAACAGCCACCTTAATAGAATCCGACATATTGATGACATCCACAAGTTTTTCCAACTCACCTTCAAGTTTTCCTTAAAGCCAACTCCAAATATTGCATCTATTATAATAGTATTATCAAAGGATTTATTTTTCATTTATAAGTTCGAGGGACTTACAATCTCCAATCTTACACCACTATTTAAAGCCAAATCCACCTGTTCACTTGTCTGCTTTAGTAAACTTTTTCTTCTTTTTCCTATGACCAATATCTCTACATCATAACTCCCATTCATAAAGTATCCTCGCACAGGCTATCCCATCCCCGCCGTTATTACCCGAACCGCAAATTGATATAATTTTCTTATGTTGATTATTCTCCGCCAGCCTTGTTCTAATAAATTCTGCCACAGCAAGTGCAGCCCTTTCCATAAGAACCATTCCAGACATTCCCATCTTTTTGGGCATTTTCATCCAGTTTCTTAGCTCCACTTTGTCTCAAAGTTTAATCATTTCGTCCCTCCGCTACGTCTACTGCACTTTACATAGTCCTTTGTATCTGAAATAGACACAAAGAAACGCTCAATCTTCAATTCTCTTTAGTTCTGGCATTACCATAGATTGACATATGGTTTGCCAAATTCATCCCTTAAAAACTTCTATCCTTTTGATTTATACCGAAAAGCCTGTTCCCATGGCCTTAGCAGCTTCTTTAACAGCCCAGTTACTTGCTGCCCTGTCAGGCTTTTTCATAATCATTTCTTTCATCATCAGTAAAAACATACGACAAAAAGCATCCTTTTCCGCATGTTTTTGACTCTTTCTTTTTCAATTAAATCAGTACCAATACCTATAATCAATCTAATCTTCCTTTATTTAGAGGCTCTATCCTTTAAAAGAATAAGAAAGTCTCATCAAAGTATCTGAAAGGTGAATTGTTTCAACTACAACATCCTTTTAGCAGCCTTAGATCTACCGGTGCAAAGTTCCAGATTGCTTTTAATTCCATACTTTACAAGTTTCGCTGCTGTATCAGTAGCTATTTCCTTAGGAACCGTAAGAGCTGCTATATCTACCTGATTGTTTAATATATTCAGGCAGTTTGTCCCATACCAAGGATTTCAATCTCCCCAATTTTTCTTTCCTATGAGTTCAGGTTTTACATCAAATGCCTTCTTTACATAAAATCCTCTTTTAGCAAAATCTGTATAATTTGTTAATGCAGTTCCAAGATTGCTGGCACCTAGCTATAATCAGGTTATAGTCTTTATCAAGTCCTAAAAATTTTTAGCAATTTCATTATATAAGTACTCCACATTATATCATAACCCTGCTGTCCAAAACCGCCAAAAATTATTTAAGTCCTGTCTAATCTGGGATGCAGTAACCTGCATCTTCTGCTTAGTTCTTTTTGAGGAAATTCTGTCTCATCCCTGACTCAAGCAAGTCTCCCAAATATCTGTAATACATAGGCAGTCTTTTTAATTACTGCAGGGATATATTTTTGAGTCCATTATATTTTCCTCCAATCCCATCATATATTTAATAACTTAAACTCCTGCAGGTACATCCTTAATACTAAATGAAATTCTTCCCATCTTATCCTTACTAAGGCAAGATAGTCTTAACTATGTCTCCAAGTGTAAGCACATCTTCAACATTGTTAATTCTCTCCTTTGCCACCTTTGAAAATGTGAACCATTCCTTCTTTACCTGGAGCAAATTCAACAAAGGCACCAAATTCTTTTGATAGATACAACTTACCTGTATATATCTTTCCCTCTTCAAACTCAGTGACTATCATTCTAATAATTTCTAGCTTCATTTATCTTGTCAATATCTGTACTGCAGATACTTACATTGCTATCATCCGTAATATCAATCTTAACTCCAGTCTTGTCAATGATTGCATTTGTTGTCTTACCCTTCTGTCCAACTACCTCGTCAATCTTCTCAGGATCAATCTTAATCTGTTCAATCTTAGGTGCATATTCATTAACACTTGCCCTTGGTTCTTCAATAGCAGGTTTCATACAGGTATCCATAATGAACATTCTGGCTTCTCTTGTTCTTGCTATCGCTCCTTCTACTATTTCTCTTGTAAGACCGTGGATTTTTGATATCCATCTGAATTGCAGTAATACCCTCAGTTGTACCTGTTACCTTGAAATCCATATCTCCAAAGAAGTCTTCAAGACCTTGGATATCTGTAAGAAGTACATAATCATCATCTGTATCTCCTGTAACTAAAACCACAGGAAATACCTGCAACCATCTTTTGATAGAACGTTGGCTGCCATAAGTGACATACAGGATGCACAGGTAGAAGCCATAGAAGTTGATCCGTTTGACTCAAAGGTTTCTGATACTGTACGGATAGCGTGTGGAATTCTTCCTCGCTGGGAAGTACAGGCATAAAGACTCTCTAGCTAAAGCACCGTGGCCTATCTCTTCTTCCCCGTACCCCTTGAAGGCTTGGTTTCGCTCTACTGAGTAGGATGGGAAATTATAGTGGTGAATATATCTCTTGTAAGTCTCTTCCGCATTAAGTCCGTCAACCTTCTGAACTTCTGAAAGAGGTGCAAGAGTGGTAATATTACAAATCTGAGTCTGTCCTCTTGTAAACATAGCTGATCCATGTACACGAGGTATAATATCAATTTCCGCTGCAAGGGTTCTAATCTGAGTCATTTCACGGCCGTCAGGACGCTTATGATCTTTTAAAATCATCTTTCTTACAGTCTTTTTCGATACTGATATACTGCATCAGCAAGGAAAGGAAGCCATTCTTCATTTTCAGCAAAAATGCTCTAAGCCTATCCATAATAGCAGAAATATTCTCTTCCCTAATCTGCTTTTCATCTGTAAATACAGCTTTTTCCATTTCCTCAGGAGTAACTACTTCTTTAATTGCCGCAAAGAACTCCTCAGGCACTGCATATCTCTCATACTCTGACTTAGGCTTACCACACTCAGCGGTTATCTTCTCTATAAACGCAATTATTTCCTGATTGATCTCGTGTGCCTTATAAATGGCCTCATCATCTTTGCCTCAGGAATCTCGTCAGCATCCAGCTTCTATCATAATAACCTTTTTCTTTTTGTAGAAGCAACTGTGAGTTTTAAGGGGCTGAGTCAGCCATTTGGGCATTACTTGGGTTGATTACAAATTCTCCATCAATAAGCCCTACCTGGGTAGTTGCACATATCCATCAAAAGGCATCAGAAATTGCTGTAGCTATAGCTGAACCAAGCATAGCAGTAAGTTCAGGAGAACAGGTTGGATCCACACTTAGGACAAGATTGTTCAATGTAACATCATTTCTGTAATCCTTTGGAAAAAAAGAGGACGCATAGGACGGTCAATTACTCTTGAAGTAAGCACGGCATTTTCAGAGGCCTTCCTCTCTTTTATTAAAACCACCCGAATTTTACCTACTGCATACTGTTTTTCTCATATTCCACCGAAAGCGGGAAAAAGTCTATCCCTTCTCTGGCTTCTCTGAAGCTGTACAGAGTTGAAAGTACAACAGTATCTCCATAGTGATAAGTGCATGCACCGTTTGCCTGCTTAGCAACCCTATCTATGTCTCACTGTAAGGGTGCGTCCGGCAAGTTCCATACTAAAACTCTTAAACATATTTTTTCCTATCTCCTAGCTAACTTTGTAAATCCTGAAACCACTGAAAAATGACTCTTTTTGAATCATCTTTTCAGAAGTCTCGACAAAAATTAATAAAGTCAAAATAAATAGTATATCACACCCACATTCCATTAGCAATAGCAGGTGTGATATACTATTTTATATATATTGTTCTTTCAAATTCTTTGATTGGTACAGGTTTTGCAAATAAATATCCCTGGAAGTAATCACATCTTATACTTTTCAAAAATTCAAACTGAGGTTTAGTTTCCACTCCTTCACAAATTACAGGCATGTTCCAGCGCTTTGGAAAGTTGAACTATCATTCCAATTATCTTCCTGCTCTTTTTCTTCATCCTTAGTCTTGTAAAGGAACTCATATCCAGCTTCAGTACATCTACAGATATCTCCTTTAACATATTAAGTGAAGAATATCCACTTCCAAAAATCATCCATTTCAACAGTGAAACCATAATCCCTAAGACTTTCAACTATCTTAAGCCTGCTGTCAAGATCTTTCATAATCAATGTCTCTGTTATTTCAAGCTTAAGTCTGGATGGGTCTATATCATATTTTTAACTATATTTACAAAATTCCTTTATAAATATCTAAAAAGTAAAAAGTCAGCAGGAGAAATATTTACCGATATATAATACTCTTCCTTACCTTCATCCTTCCACTTTCTAAGAAGTGCCGCAACCCTATTCCAAACAAAACAAATCAACCTTGCTTATAAGTCCATTTTGTTCAAACATAGGGATAAATCTAAACGGCGGTATCATTCTCTGTTGGATGAATCCATCTAATAAGAGCCTCAGAGCCCACTACCTTACCTTCATCATCGCACTGTGCCTGTAAATACACTTTGAGCTGGTTATCTTTAATGGCCTCATCAAGTTCACCGGAAAGACGCTGTTCCCAATACTTGTTTTCCTTATATGGTCATCATAGTAGAATATCTTATTCTGATAATCTTCTTTATTTTCGGCAACAGCCATTCCTGCCCTGTCAATCATAGTTGATGGTGAAATTCCCCTGTCCTCAATCTTATATATACCAATCTGCATATTAATAGGATAGTGGATTCCATCCGTAATTGATATTTCCTTTGTGAGGCTTACGAATACTTCTTCATCATACTTTTCTTTCTCAATCAATACACAGAATTTATCACCTGAGAATCTGCAATAAAGTGTATCTTTATCAGTCTTTTCCCTTAGTTTCCAAGCAATTGAATTCAGTACCCCTGTCACCAAACCGTTTTACCAAAAGAATCATTAATCAGCTTAAAAACTTTATGTCAGAGCATAAAATGTAATATTCAGTCTCAGGATTATTTTTAAGAATTTCCTCAACCTTATCACAAAAATAATCGATATTATATAAGCCTGTCAGTTTATCATCTTGTAGCCTTATACTTATCCTTGTTAAATATGTCTACTTCTATCGTTCTATCCTTTATCCAATAATAACTTCCTTCCATCTTTCCATTTCTAAAAAGTTTCTTATAAAGGATATCAAAATGTTTCATTTCACCTCTAATAGTCATTGAACAAAGTGCAGAATATTCTTTTTATCACTGTCAAAATTTTTATAGAAAACATTTTTGTTTATCTCGCTCGATTACTGAAGAATAATCTTCATCAATGTCAAAAGAAATATTTAGCCTTCCTCGTTTAAATATATACAAACATTATCAATATCCAAAAACACTATTATGTTATCTGATTTAGAAACAATATGTGAAAGCATCTTATCTATAAGAATCATCTGCTTATTCTTAAGTAAAACTATATGGGTTAATACAGACGCACTAGGGCATAGCCTATTACAGATACATCAACTACATTATTTAAAAACTTATAGAAGAAATTAGTTATTGCTGCCAAAAAGAGCTAATAACAGCATCAGATACTTTCCCCAGTATACAGGACTCAGGTCAACTATCTTATAAACAATTATAAAAACTATAAATATAAGAATCCCATAAACCACTATAGTATGAAGAGTGTATAAAGGCTGAATAATAATAGATAGATAATACCAATGCCCTATTTTTACCTTTTTCTATAATAAATATAGCTTTGTTGAATATATTGCTCAGGATAAAAGAGCATCTAATGCAATCAATGCATACAAAAAAATCTAAATATCTTAACATTTTTGAATCATGTCCTGTGACTTCAATCACTATCTTAAGTACTGCATATCTGACTCCACATATACTTACCAAATAAAGTGAGTGTAACAGCAGGGCTATATGCGTATTGAGTGCAAACAGCAAAGCACCCTTGAGTATTACAGCTACCCCCGCCATAACAAGCAGTAATCTTACTTTGGACGCTATTATCTGTTTTTCTTAGTTGACCTGAAAACGCAAAAAGACAAGAACAAAAATGCAAAAGCAAATAGACTTATAAAGATCACAACAAGTGAATTCATTATTTTACTCAACTAATATTAGTATCATTCTCAATCTTTATAACAACCTTATATCATTCGATTATTTTTCTAATTTCCTTAAGTGCTTTTTCGAGCTGTTCATCCTTAACTGTCTTTTTATTATCCTTAACCTTATAATCAGGTGTTATCCCAATTTATTGATGCTCTCCATCCGGCAGATAATACTTCATAGTCGTAAGTTTCAGCCCTCCAATGACTGTGTCATCATTATTCCCATAGATTTCAAATACACTCTGAGCTACACCTCTACCATAGCTGGTTTCACCAACTATTTCCAGCACATCGTTATCCCTAAGTGCTCCTGAAAAGATTTCAGATGCACTTGCTGTATTATGATTATAACTACAAATAGGATATCAAAGACTTTATCTCTTCTAATGAATCATCTTCGAGTTATATGCCTTTCTACTTCACCATTTCCATATTGAAAAGAAAACTACAGTTTTCACCTGGATGGAAGTATACGATTGAGCATATTGTAAGCTAGTACCCACAAATCCACCGCCATTATCCCTTAAATCAATTACAACACCCTCTACGGAATCAAATTTATCTAAGGTTTTAATAAACTCCTTTTGCAGTATTTTCAAGAAAAAGCGGTAACTTTGTATATCCTATCCTCACCTTTGTTATAGGTTTTAGAAAAACAGATGGCATAATCACTTCATTTCTTCCACCTCTTTATCTTCTTTTTAGACTTCCCTCTAAGTATGGTCAAGGTGATTTTTGTTCCCTTTTCTCCTTAACATAGGTTGATGCCTCTGTAATTCCCAACTTGGTAAGGTTTTTGATTTTCCTGCCTTTAATATTATGTCTCCCTTTTTCAGCTTTGCCTTTTTCTGCCAGATGGTTAGAAAGACTCTGTTTCATCAGTATTCCTCCCTGTTGCCTTATCCTTAGTAATTTCAACACCTATTCCATAATATTCCCTCCCTTCATGGAATTATTGAAACTCTCAAGTTCCTTTTTAGTATAGTACACAAATAAGGATCATTCAACTCTTGAACAAAACTTCTTAGAGATTGTATTTATATCCGTTTGATCATCAGCCTCTTCACGACCTCTTGTTTTAACATCCTGTCTATATCTACACCTTCATAGTAATTTTGATTTACCTTATTAATCAAATCTTTCAATTCAATTTTGATTTTCTCTGCCCTTGAGGTTGAAACAGCTGCCTCCACCCTTATACCATCTGCCAAAAAAACCATGCCAATCATGACATTATCGCATTACTAAGTTTCCTGCTTTTTGTTATAAATTTATTCAAACTTTTCTCCATCTGCGTGCAGCTGCAATACTGTCTCCTAAATATACAGCCAGCTTCTTCATCAATTGACTTAGAAAATCGGATTAAATTCTATTGCATCTTTTTAACAAATACTACAATAGTAGAGCCGCCAAATCTCAGCATCCTTTTTCCATACCTCTTATAACTCGCCTGTCTAGTTTATGATTAGAAATTTTTCCAACCATAATGGCCTGATTTCCATCTGTATAATCCTACCAAAGTTATCGGTGTTGATAACGCATATTCCCTTGTATTTTCAACAAATACAGGATATTGTTCAAGCGCTATCGGCCTAACGCAGTGTAATATTCCCTCTATTCTATTCGTTTGTAATATTACTCCATCATCCGGAAAATATATACCCATGATAATGTTTTGGTGTCAGTCTATACACGTTGCACAGCTGCCCTTCAAATTCTTTTTGCAAGTAATTCATTTTTCAGTAAAGACTCAGGCTATACCTCGTCCTTTTAATTTTAAAAATAGAATTCTGTCTAATTGTACCACAGATAAGAGTCCATCACAAGAGTTAATAAAATGATTTTTATTTTGTCAAATTTCACTCTTTTTCTTCTTTTTAAAAATCCTCATTAAAGGAATAGAAACCCTAGCAGGCATCTATTCCCTTAGTGAAATTTTATATATAAAATTAGGTATAATCAAATCTGGAAATTGGTGAATCTAAGAAATATCCACGATTTTGGAAATCACGGTTTCGTCAATAATTTTAAGTAAAGTCCTTCCTGCTACAGTGCTGTACAGAATTTGACTGAAAAATCTTCTTTCATACTGTATCCCATCCAATCAAAAATAATATGCCAAAACACTTCCAATGCCCTAAGATTACCAGTATAATCTTACCTGCGATATTGGGCTTTTTAATTTCGAAAGGCGACACAAAAACCAACCATTACAAAATCAAGAGTATAATGTAAAATTAATTGTTTTCAAATGCGCCTCTGTCATATGCAAGATGGACAGCCGGGAGAAGAAGGGCTATTGTGGTAACAGGCAGTCCTAAATATACCTTTTCTAAGTTCAGTTGTATCGTTCTCTCTTCTTCAAGTACATTAAAATATGCCAGACGAATAAGCTGCTAATATATAAAATGATGCTATTATACATGCAGTTAATGTACTGTCCGCAAAAATATAAACAAATAAGGAAATACTCCAAAAGCTTATTAAGTCGCTTGTGAATCAATTTGAATTCCAAAAGCACTTTTCTTTGTCATCTCTCTTCTTTTAGCCGCAACCTACCATCAAAACATATCACATAAGCCTGATACTAAAAGACATCACTACTGCTTCAGGAAATTTTTCTGTTTAATACCATCAATATTCCATAAAAGCTGTTAACATACCCACATAAGTAAGTACAACCGTATAATTGTAATATCCTAATAATCCTCTTTCATAGATCCCCTTAAATAAGAACAGATATATGGCAATAAGCCCATCTGCAGCAAAAGTTATTCCAATTCTGCTATCCCAGCTTCAGCTTTTCATTAATCCCATTAATTATTTTTCATAAAACTTTGTAAAACCAAATTTTACCATAAAAATAGCTTCCCTCTGCAAGTCCAATTCCACCGATTACATCAACTATAACATGCTGCTTTGTCTGGTAGAGTTGAAATACAGATACCGATTGCAAATAATAAGGAAAAATGACATAAATTCCAGGTATTCGTTTATCTCACAGCTATATAGCAAAACCAACTTGTAAGACAATGAATTGATGGAAATAAATTGTCAGCAGCATCAGTATTATACAGCCAAATCATAAGTCTATTCCATATTCCTTCCGCACCAACTTCAGGTCTTACATTTGTTGTAGGAATAACTACAAATCAGACAGATTGTCTTTGCATCTGCACTAATAAAATCTTAATGCCTCAGCCCTATCCTGTCTTACACCTAGATATAATTTTACAATCCAAAACACATAGCAGCTTAAATATATAGAAACGATCCCAAGGTAGAAATGGTATCCAGAATCAAGCATAACTTCCCACATTAAAATGTTTCCAATCTGAAGTCAGTAACCTTGAGCCAAAATAAGTAATTGAATTCCAAGTCATAGAAAGCAGCAGTGGAATTATCATTATCTTCGGTATAAATAAAATTTCATTATACTTCTCTCTCATCAAAAACCTTTCCTAGATTATTTTATTAGAAAACAATGCCGTAAGACAAACATCCATGAGCATTACTTTCCTTCAGGCTCTATTTTACCTAAGAGTTCTTACGGAATTTGTTCATCAATTGAGAAGGTTACGATGACATCAATAATTCTTATACCGAAGACAATAAATAGTCACTGCTGCTTTTTCTATGACTGGTCAGTACTACTGTTTAGCTCAGGCACATTTAATGGTATGCTGTTCTATTGATACCATTCACAGCAGACCATTCTATGTTAACTCGCGTTGCAGTTATCAGAATATCTTGGGTGTGAACAGGACAGGGCGATGGGTATTGGTCGATTTTGCGGGCAATGCTGTGCGGACTGACGCGGTGTTCACAGTGATCAGACCTGAGCTGGAGACAGACGCTGGTTGACGCGCCTGTACTGGTGCTGCTGATGTTGTTCCATCGACCGTTAGCCTGAAGTTGGTTTTGCTGCTGGCGGAAATGAAACGGTACCTGAATTGTAATCATTTTTCGCCGGTGACGCGATCGTCATCTGTTCAACCAGGCAACGCCGGCCTGGTTGATGATCGACCGAGTTGAACTGCGGAAAGCTGGCTATCGGTAAAATTGGTTTTGGTTGTGAGCGGGTAATGGGATGGCTGAAGCGAGGTGAGGCAACGCTGCAGATCAACCGTACCATATCGTTCTTCAGGGGATCGCGCGAAGTTGATAGGGCCTGATATACGGTGCGGCTTTGCTGTGTGGCTGGCTTTTGTGGAATATTGATAGTGCTGAAGGCCCTGGAAGCTGTGGTATCTTTAGTATCGAACTTTAACAAGAAGTGAAAGAAAGTGCGCGGGTCAGTGGAACTAAGCAAGCGACAACTGGAGTGTTCACTGCTGTGTTTGTATTTTTGCGGACAATGCGGTGCTGACTCAACGTCGTTTGTGTGGCGGCTCTTGTAAGTCTGGCGGCAGTAACTGAACAGAGGGTATGTTGGGACGCCTGACCGCCACGTAATATGTTGTGCATCTTGCGGGGCGCATTGAAGTGGTGCGTTCTTTCGCTGCCAATTTTAACGATGATTGGTTTGCCCTCGGGTAAAGCCGGTGAACCATGCTGATGATCGCAGGGGTGTTTAACGTATTTTGGGTTGACGGAAGTTCCCGTATGAAGAAGATTTTCGGTCAGTCCTGTACGGCCTGCTCGGCGGGAAGGTTTCAGAGTATTGACAACCGGTGATTTCAAGGCCAGTGGATATTCTTGGATTCTCCAATTTCAGATTGATCACTCTGTTTATAAAATAATTTCATAAGGGAAGATGGTGTGGTTTTTAAAGAGAAAAAAGGTGAGAACTGACAAAAATAAAATCGGGCCCTGACTCAACCCGCCTGTGATGGACTCTTGTCTGTGGTACTGTTGAGGTCTATTTTAAGAATTAAAGGACGGTGCATAACCTGGTGCTGAAAAATGATGCAAGAACTGAGGCAACAGCTCAACAGCAATGAACTGACATAGTATTGTCGCTGGGTGTCCGGATGATGGTCAACTATTACAAACGAACAGAATAGAGAATATTACACTGCGTTGGGCGCCCGTAGCGCGAACAGTATCTGTGTTGACCGAATGCGAGGTGCGTTATCGCGCCGACCAGCACGGTAGTGCTACAGATGGAAAATCGGGTAAATATCGGCCAGGAAGAACTCTGATCATCGACTTGACGAGCAGAGATATATAAAATAACTGGTATTTGTTAAAATGCGGTCCGGATTAAGTCAGTCGAAAAAATGATATTGGGGACGTATTACGGCTGCGGCAGTGGAGAAGTTTGAACAAGGCCGCAACAAAGGCGAGGCAATGACCGACCAATGACGTTTTTCGGCGAATGTTATGGGAAGTGGAGGCAATGACCTCAGGGGCAGAAAAAATAATTAATTGATTGATAACAAAAGATAGTCAAGTACTATGAAGTGTGGTCTCAGACAGGATGACCAACAGATCATGAAGGAAGGCTGAGCAGTTCTGCTGTCTCTGGAGGTTTGTTCGGGATGAATGATCACTGCTGCAAGGGGAACTTGAGGGACTCAATGATTTCAGCGGAGGGGCTAATGGTGTTGAAGGCAGGCAGACGACGGAGCCGCGATAGGCAGTGGCGATCGACAGGCGCGAAGGGAACGCTGAGGCGGAAATGAGCCTTGCCGGATTGAGATTCGACGCTGTTGAGGACAAATCGCCTTGTTCACTGCTGAAGAAGATAAGGTGGAAAGGAAGTAATTGATTATGCTGCATCTGTTGCAACAAAGGTAGGATAGGATATAAAGTTACCGCACTAACCAGTACTGCAAGGATGGTAAAACTGAATGAGATTTGAAAACCGTGATGTTGTGGTGATTTGAGGGGACAATGGCGATGGTGTGGTGCTAACACAACTTCGATCATCGGGTGAACGCATTTCTTTCAATGTGGAAATGATGAAACTGAATGTTCGTGAAAGAGATAAGTCTTCATTCCTCCCCTATTCTTCAGTATGATTAATAAATGCAGCAAGTGCATCTGAGTCCTTTCAGGCAGGACAACGGTTGCTGAAATGAACCAGCTATGAGGGTGGCTGAAGTCTGTTTGAAATCTGTGGGGCAATGACCGGGCACGGATGTTGAACTGAGCAGTGGTATCTGCGGATGAAGGCATCGATAAAGTAGGGATGGCACCGATTGGGTTGAGATAATGAGACGGTTGAATGGTGACAAGCGCTGAAAATGAAAAATAATCCGAGATGATGATTATTATGGGTGAAATGACTACTGTGAGGCGACAATAATTCACTGTTATTGATCCAGCGCCTTTGCGTTGTGAATTTTCGGTCGGCTGAAAACAGATAATAACGTCCCGTGAACCGCTGACCGCTGGTGCTTTTGCTGTTTGCCAGCCGCCTGTTATCGCTGACAGTATTGAGTCGATGCTCTGTGCCAGGCAGTGATTGATCTGGACGCTGTTCAAAAACAACGAATTTTAACGGCATTGATGCATCTGAGCAATAACAAGCTATATTATAAGCGAAAATGAACGTTGTGTGCTGTATTGACCTGCGTATGGTTTATCGGATATTACCGTTGCCTGGTGTTTGTAAGATGGTTGACCTGGTCACTAACTATGCTAGGGAAAGTATCTGGGCGCGGTAACTCTTTGGCGGCAACGGTTCTTCTATGGTTACAAGTATTGATTGTATCACCAATAATGATAACCATATGGTTTTGTAAAATAGCGAATGATTATGGATAAGGTCGCTGCTCGGCTGGAAGTCGGGCTCGGCAATAGTGTTTTTGGATATTGATGTGTTCGTGGCGGGAAGGCAAGCTATTTAACGACGTGATCGGTGCCGTCGGGCGAATGGCTAAAATGTTTTCTCAAAGTTTGACGACAAAAGAATATTCTGCGCTGTTCAGCTCGCCAGAGGTGAAATGAACATTTGATATCGCTTTATAAAGGCTTTGAAAATAAGGAAAGATGGAAGAGACCAATATTGAATGATGAGAAACGAACATGTTCTTTCAGGATAAACAGGCCACCTGACGACGAACAATATCGATTATTTTGTGATGGAGACCAATCAAAAGTATCACGGACTGATGACCCGTTTATGCTCGGTATAAAGATTTTAAGCTGGTCGTGATGGCACAATGGGAATGCTAATTCGGTGGCAGGCTGGGGAAAGACGATGAATGCGCTGGCGGATTCGGGTGGGCTGAAACCGTGTGATGGGCGTGAGAGAAAGTGGTAATGGCTCCGAGAAGGCTGTACGGATGGGCATCACTGTCAGTGTGTGCAGTTATGCTAAAGGATTGAGGGACAGTTCACCGTCAGCTGCGTTGACGGGGCGAGATGTGCTGAGCTGGATTGTCAGGCAAGATATTCTGCTATGATGAGCCAGCGTGGCGGGGCAGACGACTCCGCTGCGGTGAAGGTGAGCTGTCTGGTGTGGATGGTTCATCTGAAGGATGATACCGCCGTTGAACATCTGTTTGGTGAAATGAACTTCCTCAGCAGATTGTTCGTTGTTTGAGTGCGGTGCGGCACTCGCAGAAGAATGAAGGCGGAAAACCATCGATGAAATCTTCTCCTGCTGACTTTACACAGATGTTAAGGGGTGCCAATACTCGTTAAAAATATGATGCGTTATCGAACAACAGGCGTGGTATGAAAGATCTTGACGGCGCAGGCGAGGGTGTGGGATGTGAACGAAAATGGACTGGTGGTGTTCTTCATAATGTGACCAAAGGAAAGACTGTCTGGATGCACTGAAGCTGGGTCAGCACAGGATGAGGCGCAGGAAGGCTATTAAGATGATAGTTCAACTGGTGTGTAATTGTGACTCGGTTTGGTGCAGCTACAGATCATGGGTGCTGAGGTTCATTGTTGCAATCAGGGTTGAAGAACAATATGTGAATGTGCTGTGTTGTGGAGTATCGTCTCACTATTTTTAACTTTCGGTAATTTTTGCCGGGCCTGGTTCAGAGTCATTTTCGTGTTCAGAAGATTCTGAGATTAGCTAAGGATAAGGAAAATATGTTTAAGGACACAATGGAACTGCCGGACCTCCTGCCAGCTGGTGTGAATGGGGTTGCTGCTGAACAGGCTCAGCACTGTCTTGCTATGAAGACCTTTCGTGCTCCAACCTAACTGCAACTCGGAGGAAGCCAGAGGGATGGTTGCAGTGAGATGACCGGTGTCACCGATGGAGTCAGGTTCGGGTCGTTTCGTAAAGGGAGGGGCCTCTGATGGCACTGGTGGTGGGCAGTACTGTCGCCGGGGTTACAGAGTGATGTTACGGTGAACGATCTTGTCTGAGCGGCTGTTCTCACAGACTTGCTGCTGTGTAACTGGTTCGGCTAGCTGGCTGACTCGATGTGCTGGGTGGACCATGCTGACTGCCAGGTAAGGGCGGCCCGATGGAGGTGTGATCGGCGCGCGAAGCAATGTTTGAGTAACGACTCGGCCGCTAGCTTCACGGACTGAAGGTTGTTATGTTCGGTGTGACAGACTACGAACTGAATTGACGAACCGTTATGGGCACGCATCGGTGCGTTATGGGAAGATAACAGCGGTGGTAACCCAAGTCGAGTATGAAGATATGCGGTAACGGTTCTTCGCAACGAACACTCCTGAAACTGTATTACAGATAACGGTGGAAAATATTTCTCTGCTGATATAGTGGGCTTACAGGCGACTGCTGAGGAAGCGAAGGGAGTAACTCTTTCGCTGTGATATCATTATCGAAAAGACTGTGAAAGATGATTTTCAAGATCGTAAACGTGACAGTATTTCAGATGCATGCGGCGGAGAGTATTATTGTACCTCGTGACTGCATGGTCGGCATGTTTACAGAGGTTCAGACTTGTGTGCCGCTCTTGCCGCCTCTTCAGAAGTTCGAAGACGACAGACAATAACGGAAGGGCTACAGAGAGATATGTTCACCGCCTCGGCCATGATGGGCGAGCAAACTGTCAGGGGACTGGAAGAGATAGCACGGTCGCTGGCGAGCTGGCGGGAACCATGCATGTCGACCACGATCGAGGCTGCTGATCAAACGGATCGACTTCTGTCAGCTACTGCCTGTGCGTCTGCGTCGCCGCTCAAAGATGGTTGTGGTTTGAAGTACAGATGATGTACTTCTGGTGTCAGATGTGAAAGACTCTTTGAGCGCTGGCTACAGTCTTGGAAACAGAGGAGCAATGAAGGCAAATGCCTGTGAGGCCTGGCGATGAGCCGAGGCAGTGAACCCGACGAATAACTGGGCAGATGGATTGGGTGGTCTGAAGGCGGACGGTGAACGTCGATGGTGGAAGCAGACTGAATGACTGTGCAGACGGAAACGTGGCTGGCTGCGGTGAATGTTGTTCAGATAAATGACTGAAAATATTAGGTGATAGTCACCAGTTGAAGAGGAAAGATGTACGAACAGGTGTCTATCAGGGAATTGTGCCTTTGACAATTGCTCCAGGCTGAAAGGAATGGTTCACGGTGTGGGGAAGGTGGCAATGTTATTACGCAGGCCTGCTCTGCTGTGAGATAAGATGGGAAAATTCGTTGTGTGGAATAATGCCTGCAGGCTGAGTTATTAGGCATCATATGATGAAGTTGGAGGAAATATAATGAACTCAAACAATACAGTGTTGAAGTAAGTCGGATGAACAGAACTCCTCAAGGCAAACGGAAGACTCTGGATGCCACAGCGATTGTTTAACGAAATCGCGTGGTGCTATGGTGCCGGTACAGGACGATGAACTATGACGGTTATGGTGGGCGCCGGTAATCGCGGAACTCACGTGCTAAGAGATATGCGGGCCACGCTGAAAAGGTTGCAAGGCGTTGATAATTACAGACTCGTAAATGATCGCGGTAATGAGCTGCCTGATCAAAAGGAAATAATCGAGTGAATCGGCGTCGCGATTCTGAAATGACTGCTGATGCAACGGCAAAGTGAATGAAAGCAATCACAGAGACGCCGACCAGATCTGGGCTGTAGCGGATGAGACGGTGCTGCTCAGGCTGCGGTGGACTTTCATTCTTTGAGATGAGAATGAAAGGAAGATTAGTTGATATGGTATTGATACTGGTAGTGAAAAGGTCAAAAGCATGCGGGCGAATCTTTGTCGTGCCGCTGATGATGAAGAAAATGATTGTGAAAAGAAAGCCGCGACGGGCGGCAATAACTGGGCTGGTGAAACGGTATGAACTCGTGCCATCGAGATAAGTTACAAGGATAGTTGGCAAACCATGTCAATCTGTGTGCCGGAACTGGCGTTGAACTTTATTTCGATACAAGGACTGTGGTGCGGTAACCGCGGTGAGCAGCCAGATGATAATTTAAACTGGTGTGGGCTGACGCGAAGTAATCGGCGTGAAAAATTATGTCGATTTGCGGTTCATTGACAACGACGAAAGATGAGGCAACTGCAATACTGAACGGGGGTTATGATGTGAAGATGTGGTCATGAAAAGAAGAAAGTTTACTAACGAACAGTGGTGTGGTTGACTTTTAGCTCGTGGTGTGGAGCAGACCCAACGAAATCCTCGCGCAAATAATCGCTGACGCTGTTATGGTCTGATATTCGGGTTGGCAAGGAAAACGGTAATTGGACTGTCAGCTGTCGTTCAGCCAAGGCCGTCGGGTAGTGAGCTGGCGCGGTACAGGGGCGGCTGTGCGTCGGCTGTGCGCGGGCGTGGTCGACGCTCCGGAAAGCCGGGCTGTTATTGCTGATATTGAACTCTGAAACTATTGAGCCGACGGATCTCTTTATCTGTTG
>BNJV01000648.1_pt1 | contig 87914 bp, 127 predicted proteins | sample 8540591 | NCBI WGS metagenome assembly BNJV01 (sample SAMD00202457, study PRJDB9452) | human saliva metagenome | host: Homo sapiens
TAAAAGTACTATATTATTAATCGATAATTCTCTAATCTTTCAACAATATCAGCAACACCCTATCCAAAATCAGATGTAATTTCATCAAAAATATATCAGATCCTTTCTAAGCAATGCCCTTGCAAAATCTCATCTTTGCTTTTGTCCACTTGATAATTGCATGCCACCTGTCCCTAGGATAGTATCAATTTTTATCAAATAAGTCAAAATCACTCTTTAACCCAGAACATCGACAAGCCTGCTCAATATCCTTATCCGTTGCATTTTCATTAGCCAGTTTAAGATTATTCTTTATTGTATCATCTATAATAAAGGTCTCTTTTTGTTGTATATATGATTTTCCTTTCTAATGCACTCAATAGGCAATAGATTAATATCCAAACCATTAATAAAAACATTCCATTATCTACATGATTATAATCCAAACAATATTTTTTAGTAATGTAGTTTTACGCATCCATTTTTCACCCACAATAGCATATAATCCGGATTTTGAAATATTAAATGAAATATCTTTAAGAATAAAAATCAGAATTATCATATGAAAAAGCTCAAATGGTCAGTCTTTATTTTATGTATAAAATTATTTGCATCTTTTATACTCATATCATTATTTACCTTTTCTATACTTTTCATTCATCATCTGTCCTATTCGTCCAAGACTAATCCCAACATTAATAGTATTGATATTTAACTCCATAATCTTTGATACAGCTTCATACAATCTGGAAACATATGCACTGTATGATACCATGTTTCCTATCGTCATTTTATTATCAATAATTAGTTTTGAGAATAGGTAAAATGTTAAGAAACTTATTATCATACTAATTAAGCTCCTTAATATAGTCATACAATTAACTGTTTTTCTGTTATCTTTCTCAATATCATAACCATCTGCCAAAAACCTTTTTATAGTTTAGCGTTGTTTTTTCTTCCATATTAAAAATCTTTATATGAACAAAATTATCCAAATGTAAGAATAAAAATGATATCAAGTCATCACCATATTTTTCGCCTTTTTCCTTCGTTTTCTTCAATGCGACATTTAAATAATATGTTTAATACAAAAACTAGAGGTATATTCAACAGAGAAATCACAGTGTTTTGTAGTGAAATCGTTATAATAAAAATCAAAGGAACAATAATATTGATAATTATTGTTAATACATTAATAATAACATTTAAATAAAATGATACTATCAAATCAGAGTCATTCTGTAGTCGATTTAGTAATTCACTTGTATTATATTTATCCCTTGTACTAGTTTCAAATCTCAAATATTGGTTAAATAATGCCTTTTTCATATCTCTGAACTATATTATATGACAATACCATTGACAAATTACCCCTCACTATTTCCAGATTGAGGGTTATAAACGCCAAAAATAACATAAACCATTATAAATAATATTGTTTTTATTAAAATCTTTTCTATTTAAGTTATCGATTAAAGTACCAAATAAGAATGGATTAATACTTGAAAAACACAACATTTACCATAACTAGTGTTATAAGTAATGACACTAAACAAATATGTTTTCTAAAGTGATCAAATATTCTTTTATAAAAATTTATTTGCTTTCACTTAGTCTCCTATTCTTAACAGTTCTATCATCTCATTCTTTTTCATCACTTATGAATGATAAAATTGTTATTCCAGTAACTCAGCACAATAATACTCCTAATATGGCTATAAAAACATAAAGGCGGAAAATAAACTACCTGTTTAAACATAATAAAAACTTAGTCCATTTAAAATCAGCAGTTTGGAAAATCATAGTAGTTAGCGTTGCCACTGAAGTTATAATTATATTTTCAAATATAACTATTTTTCTATGTCTCTTCTCCTTGCTCCAATAACTAACATACAGCATAAACTCTCTTTTCCTTGAGGTAAACAGTACAAAAACTCAATATACCAATTATACATATTAAGTTATAAACATTAAAATACAGGTAATATATATGAATGCAATATACTGATAAAACCCTTCCTTATACATCTTAATGTACGAGTCCACGCTCACTACTGCCCCAGTCTCCACCGCCAGATGTTCTATATTCTCTTTATCCTTCTTATTCGCATTTATAAGAATATTTTTCTGAAAGCATATTATCGATATTCTCCTTTACGTCATCATAATTGAGTCAACAGTATATGCAGCCGGAGTATTAGGGCATATCAATACATTTTCAGCTAAACTGGAGTTCTCTGTCAAAAATTATATTTACCGTTCTGACTTATCCCTGTAATATAGCAAAAATACCTGTTTGCATAAAAATGTTCCTTTAGATGGCACCTTATTTCTGCTAAGCCTCATCATCCTTAAAAACTGCCATACTATAAAAATTTCCTCACCTCCTTTTAGCTGAAAGGACTTATTAAATGTTGTAAAGTATTTAATATTTTTCAGAAATTACCTTTTTCAAACTTATTAGAATTTACATCAGATTCAGTAATACACAAATTAAATCCCTGTGTGCTTATCCACAAATTTTCATAATAAGTTTCTACACCAAGTAATACATTATAAAGCACTCATTACCAACATACATACAGCAACTATTGTTGTCCCTAATACTGCATTATGTTTTTCCTCCTTTTAACAAGCATTAAAGCTAGCTTGACTGTGCTCTTTTTCTAATGGCAAGATGGAATTAAGCCGAATCCAAGCCTGAATATCAGGTTGAATATAAAAATTATTAAGAGACTTATAAATATTAGCGGATTTATTCCTCCAAAAATAAAACAAACTTATGACAATGTATGATATGACACTAAGCACCTGCCATTTATTTATTATTCTTTTTACTGCTAAAGCTTTTTCTGCCCCTTAGCTCATCAGCTATTTTTAACTCATATATTCGTTCATACATCCCTAAAATGAAATAAAAACTATTGAAACTGATAATACTAAGATTTTAAAAATGTAACTAAGCTAACATTTAATAGAGTCAAAACAGATATTTTGACTGCTAGTGTTACAATAATATCTGAATAATAGCACTCCTATTACAGTTGCAAGAGCAGAGACGAAATAGGAGTAATAAAGATTGCATCAAAGACATGCAAACAGCCTCAGTACACTTTTATTCACTCCATATATTCTGGCTATAATAAGTTTTAGCTTAACAGAGTTTTCTTTTAAGTAGAGTATTGCCATTATGCCTAACACTACTATTATTACATTTATATTTATAAAAATTCTAGTATATTTTCTCCTGATTTTTAATGTAGTCTTAAAATTGTCAAGTACTGCTCTTTGGTAGACATTTGTATAATATAGTCTTTTTACCTGATTCATTAAAAATATTTTTACACTATTATATACAGATTTTTCATCAACCTTCCCTTTAATGTTTATTCCTAAATTACATTTTGGCATATACATTTCATCATCATTAAAAGTCTTTTTAATTCATTAATATTTTCACTACCTATGATTACATATCCTGCTAGAACCATATCCTCGAAATTAGAGTCACAGGGTTCAATTTTCTTTTAACAATAAGTTCGATTTATGAAAACATCAAAATATACCCTGTCACCCTCCTTTTGCCTTAAACCACCAGCTGCCTGTATACTTAAAATACAAGTCCCTTCTAAATCTTTATCTGACACCCTAAGGATAATCTGCTTTTCTTCTTTGCCTCATAGTATTTTTGATTGGCAGAAACCCTCTGTAGAAACTTCTCGCCTTTTTACTTAATTCGCTTATATAAGCATTAAGCTTAGGACTTGTTACAGTTCTACCATATGTGTCCATTACACTTATGGTAAGATCATTACTTCCTGAGCCGGCTTTATATAAATCTTCTGATAGTGATGTAATAAATAGAAGAAGCGCCAAAGTACTAAAAAGCAAATGACAGAAGAAAAGCATTATCGTAATATTTTTGTTATTTTTCCTGCCAAACAATTTATAATATAAAGAATAACATTTACTAAGCTTCATATAATTCTCCGTCAAGCATTTTTATCTGTCTGTCAGAAACCTCTGATAGATGGCAACTCATGAGTAGATATTATAATGCTTAGCTAAAGCTATTAACCAGTTCCTAAATAAGCGTAAAATATTATTACTGTTAGAACTGTCAAGAGCACCCGTCGGCTCATCTGCTATGAGTACTTTAGGTTATTTATCAAAGCCTGGCTATTGCAGTCCTTGTTTTTCTCCTCCTGAAAGCTGATAAGGATATAGTTTCTCTTTCCTTTCAGCCCCAATAATTCTATAAGTTCTGCTATTTTGCTTTCAAAATTCTCTTTTTCTCACTAAATATGCTTGGGAGCTCTATATTTTCTATAAGTGATAATTTTCCACAAGGCAGTGATTCTGAAAACTATCCTGATATTTTTCATTCCTAAATATATCAAGTTCTTCATTCTTAAGAGCATACAAATCAGTATCCCCTATAAGTACCTTCCCTTATCAGGCTTTATCTATTCCTCCTATTACTCCAAGCAGAGTACTCTTTCCGCAACCACTCGATCCCATAATAGAAAGTATCTCGCTCAGTATTTATTTCTAAATTGATATTCTTTAATATCTCTATTGAATGCTTTCCATTTTTAATGTCTTGCAAATATTTTTACCTTACCATACCGCTTTGCCTTTTCTAAACTCAAGTTATTTGTATCATTTTTGAATGTCTTCTAATGATTATTGTGGCAGCAATACTTATTAGACTACAATAAAATATAGGCAATGAATACAACAAAAGGTACGTCCATATATCTGCTTTCCCATCTACAGATATCATTGCATTTTGATAAACTGAAATAAGAATAGCTGCCATTAAAAATAATATCCTTGCTTTTAAGTCTTTCATTTTTGTACATTTCTCTTATACTTTTTATCCCAAAAATATTGCGACAACTAGCTGCCTGAATAAGTATGAGAAGTCTATCAGTAAAAACACAGCACCAAAAAGGAGAATATCCCAGCTGAGAATTCTTAATAAAAATCCTACAAATATGCTAAAATAATTGATATTTCTATTACCATCTTTATACCTCTCTGAACTTTATGTAAGCTCTATATTCTCAAAATCAGCTAAATTCCCTATCCAACAAAAATTCACAAAACCCAAGCTTTTTATTGACTTTTTAATGACTATTTTTAATAATCTGCTTTTGCTAAGTCTCACTAAACCTTAGAAATATATAAATTCACAGGTTCTATAGTCAATATATAATTGTTCGCTTTTCGTTCAACAAATCTGCATATTCATCAAGATATCCAAAAATTTATCAATCATTCTTTATACTTTGAATTATCTCTTTATCAATCTGCGCATAAATCACTATGTTCTATCAAAATATCATTGTTTCCAGCTATAACAATCGCTAAATCCTCATGGAATTTTTCATATCTTGGAGTTCTTGTATCTTAGACACTTCATCTTCTGATAATATTTTAATACTTTATTTCTCATAATGCACCCCTCATTTCTAAGTCTATAATTTATATGTTCTATTAGCATTAAAATTTAGTTTTTCCATTGATCTATAGTCAATTTCTGGAATGTATTATCAATTTTATTATACAATAACAGTTTTTTCCAGCAATATGAATTTTCTTCCTCTCAATATGTGATGATACGTATTGTATTTTAGACGGAGTATTAAATTCACCCGTCCATTTATAATTAAGAAAATACATCTGTTGCACTGATATGCACTCACAATTAGAGCATAATGGAGCTTTATCTAGTTTTGTTTGTTCCAGTAAGTCTTTATTTAAATCACCTTTTAGATTACCTATTGGCTTCAATTTTGCATAATAAAAACGCTGGACAGACATATAAATCACCATCAATTCCAAGAGTAATGTTCTTTTCCCCAGAAAAACAATTGTTCATATTTTTACTATAAATCCTGTCTGTTAACCTATTAAATTTCTTTAATTACGCCCCTATCTTTGTAGCTACATATCATATTAATAACAGCCTTCAATTGCTTATCATACTCAATAAGATCTAATTTCTTTTTGCTGAATACTATATTTAAATTAACTCTATCAAATCTTTCATACAATTTAGCTACATATTCATACAAGTATTTTATCTCATTTTCTTCCAATACTAAAATTGACGTATCTCCCATATTTTGACATTCTGATAAAATATTATTCTTATTAGCAACATATATTATATCACTTTTATTATAGTTGGATTCACATCCATAAGGGATTATATGTCTAACTATATGTCCTTTTAATTCTAAATCTATATTCTCTTTTAATAATTTTACTTAGATACTCTTGACTACTTTGTGAATGTATAAAAACTGGAGATAAAAATTATCCCTAGCATATCTTAACCCTTCCAATATTAAATCTGCTGGCAAACATGATTTTTGTCTTCCCGCTATTATAAGAGCAGTAGCTTATACTATCTTCAGATAACACAAAAACATAAATAATTCATTCTTATAGTTTGAACTTCTATCAATATTCTCTTCATTGTGTAATCTTGCCCAATAATATCTATTAGCTCTTACCCTTTGCTTTTATGCATCTGACAGACAGCTGTAAATCTATCAAAAAGAGTATCCTTAGATGTTTCATTATAATTACATCCAGCGCAATACAGACATTCTGAACTTATATTACAATTAATACATTTATCCTCGCTTAAATATTTTTGTATATAAAGTTTTCGAATGGTCTAATCTTGTCTTCATCAATAGAATCATTAACATTCCCATATCTTATTCCCTTCTTATTAGATAAAGAGTAATCCATAAACCTTACGCAACTATATATGTCTCCACTGGAGTCAACCGCAAACATTTTCCCTGGTCCCACATACAGGAGTCATCATAACTTTATCTATTTCTTTAAACCCAACACTGTCTGAAAATAAAGTTACATTATAGTCATTCCATAATTTATTATCTATTATATAGTCAGCTAATTCTATCAGCTGATTTTTCAAATAATTTATCATCTCCATAAGTCCAAGCATTCTCAAATACTACATTAGCTGGAATTTTCATGCAAACCCATTTTCCATAAATGAACTATACTATCTTTCAAATATGGTAAATCATCATGAGATATTGTTACTTTAGTTATTGTATTAGGGTACTGTTTCAACAATAATTTCATATTTTTCAACAATATCATAAGAACCTTCTCCATTTGGAAAAAAACTCTTTGCATATCATGTTTTTCTTTTTATTCCATCAATTGTCATTCCTATTGAAACCATTTTTACTATTTTTTCTTATAAATCGTTGTACTTCATCAGTATTATATAGAACCCCATTTGTACCAATAGAAATTCTATATTTCCCGAAGAGTCTTGAATCTGTTAAATATGTCTTTAATTTATAATAATCTACAATTTTTATCTATCAATTCTATTTCTAGTAGCGAGTTCTCCACCGATAAAATCTAATATAACATATTTTGTATCAATTAGATTATTATCTAAGAAAAATCAACTGCTTTTTTAGCCATTTCAAAACTCATTTTTACTCTTATTTTTACCTAACATATAGCAATACTTGCAACATGAGATTACAGTCTTGTGTAACAACAAATGTCAATTGTTGCGCCTCATTATCTTTCCATAAATTACTTATCTTTCCACCCATCAAATATTTTTCCATATGTGCTCCATTAATATAAGTTTTTATACTGCAATACATAAGTAATATGTTACTATAACAACTTAATTTCTGTAAAAAGGGCTGTGACATTAACCAAAATATCACAAAATAAGCAGTTTCTAAAATATATGTCACTATTTTGATAATGCACAAACCCACTCAAAAATCAACTAAACAGACCTCTACTTACTCCATACTTGTGACAAGCCGCACTACATCCAGATGAACATGTTCCACCACATGAAGAACTACATCCTAAACTACAACTCTGTGAACAAATAAATCACAGCTAGGACCACAAAAGCAACCACCTTTTTCCAAGTAATTCTTCCATATTATCTTCTTTTTAATTGACTATCAAAATTCATAAGTTTACCTCCTTGTATTCAATATTGAATAATTCATATACCATATGATTTTGCAGTATTCCATTCTTATACCTCTGTGGATTAAGTCTTTTTCATCATATACCTCCAATCATTTTTCTTAGGGCTTAAAGGACGCTTTTGGCTGATGCAATATACCTAAACATATAGGCGGATACTTGCTTGCACTCTGTACAGCTTCGTCTCTCATTAACCGTTCTACAACCTTAAGCACTTTTTTTGTTAACATTCTTCACTTTTCTCTTACCTCCTGTTTTAAGATTTTTGATATACACAACAAAGCTGCACATAATATAACAGCTATTGCCATATAACTAGTGTAAATCATACTGGCTCCCTAGTAAAACACAGCCAAGTATTATGCTAACTTCCAGCAGAACTATTAATCTTGCTAGTTTTTGATTCCATAAGTTCTTCTGCATTCATATGCATATTAGGATGATTAACCGTACCTGTTAATACAATATATATAGCTGCGATAACCACTGCTCCAAGTAGCCATTGTTGATAATTTACTAACCTTGTCACAACAAGCATCACTGCTAAGTATATGGCTACCGTTGCAAAATAACACTTATAAAAAGCGGTCTAAGTGATATCCTCCTGTCCTCTTTCTTAATTCAAAGAAAAATATAAGAAAAAGAGAGTTGGAAGTAAGTTATTCGTTATTAGCTGATTATCATTATGCTTCCAATTGTGATAAACTTTTCTACAAAGCAGATAAAAGTATAAATATACATATCTGCCATTTCTTTGTTTATTATTTTATTTTCTACCATTTGTCCTATGAAATTATTTGCTATTTTTTCTACCATAATTTGATGTACTCTTATGCTGTCTTTAATTGCAGTATAGCATCTTTTTAACCTAAAAACAATATCCATTGCAGAAATCGCCCATATTTTTGCAGAAATCGGCAAAAAGTGACTTGCACCGGCAACTAAGCAATATGATTTTTCGTTTTTCAGAGTAAAACTAGGGCAAAACTCTATCTTAGAATTTTGCCCTTAATCATCATAGAAAAACTGATTTTTATTTTGGAAGCCATTTTTGCATCTATTCTCTAGGCTTCAAACAGCCTTAATTTTTATCAGAAGTAACAGCTCCTATTTTAATTTTTATTACCTCCCCAAATTTCTTGTTAAGAACATATACATATGAATCTTTTGATATTTTTCACCAAATTTTGAAAACCACAAAATTATCTTTGTACTTTACCTGATAATCACAGTTCCTCATCATATTACTTATTTTTCATATTCTTCCTGTTTAACCTGTTTATATGGAGATGTTCCCATATTAATCTTTTGTAATATCATCAATCTTAGAAAGAGCATTCTCCCTAAATGAATATACATAGCCATTCTTCTTAGAAGCTTTATGAAGTATTAGATAATTATTATCTGACTCTTCCAATATTGCCTCATCTCCTTGAGTTTGACTAAACCCCAATCCAGCAATATACACTGTATGCAGTTTCCCATTATTTCTATCAAAAATTAGAATTCCTTTCAAACAAAGAACTCCTATGTATTTATCATTCACGAAGAATATTGTTGAGTATTTGCTCCCGGTTCAGCATCTAGAACTTTATTCTGTAATTTTTTTATCAATATATGCATTTAGAGAAGTATCACTCACAAATTCGTAGCCTTTGTTTAATTTGCCTGTTTTTTGCATTGTTAATCTTAATCAAATACGCATACGTTGTTATAAATGCCGTATCATAAACAAGAGTATCCATATCTACTAAGGAAGTATCCTTTTCCTTTACATAGTCTTTTATCTTTATCTTTACATCTTTTTGGAGATGCGAAGATGTCGTAGGTAAAGTAGCACAGTGTAGTGATTTTCTCCAATATAAATGTTGTTGCATCTGTTTCAGCACTTTTTATAATTTACAATACTAGGAAAATACTTCTCACACTGCTTCTTAAGCTCGCTCTTATCTTCTTTAGACGCAAAGAACATCTGCTTTCTCTGCTTCTTATTGCCCTATGGAATTGATATTAACTACACCGTATATTATCTTTTTCCTCTTTGACAGGCTTGCCACAAAGTGCCTTGAGCCTCTCCTTAGGTGTTCTGAATCAAAAGAACACAAATTCAGGGTTGTATGGAAGCTCTTTATCAGAAAAGAATCCTTGCCATCTCCATAAGAGCTGCCACTCCACCGGCATTGTCAAGTGCACCTATACTGCCCTTATATGAATCATATCTTGCTGAAAATATAACAGTCTTAAGTTTCGGATTTGCATCTTTCCTTTTTAACAATAATATTTCTACCCTTAAACTAGCACCTTTTTCTTTCTTTTTGATTCTTATTAATATTACCATTTAAGTCAGCTAGTTTCTCATCATAGCCGTTAAAAATTCTGAAATTTTTACATCATAGCCATAGCCCTTAACAGTATCAAATATATACTTTCCTGCCTCCTTGTTTTCTTTGGTTCCCCTAACCCTCTGTGTCTTAGTAAGTTTTTCAAAGTTATTCTTTATATCACTTTTACTTATCAGGCTCTCAACCTCCTTATAAGCTTTGCCAGCTTCCTTTGAGAGCTTAATAGCTGAGTTTTTACCGCAGCCTCTGTGGTATATCGGTTAAAATGCCCTACACCTCCGGGAAATAAACCAAGTGACATTGCAAATACAACCCCAAAACCTACCACTCTTTGAAACATTTTTCCTGTTACCCATAATCCTTACCTCCAAATCTGACTAATATAATAATTACTCACCCTCTGCTAACTCAAAGTATAGCACCTTTTAATCTAAAAACAATATCCATTGCAGAAACCGCCCATATTTTGCAGAATTCGGCAAAAATTTATTTTATACCAAGCTGCTCTTCGCCTTTTGTCTAAATTCATTACACCATCTTATTATAATACCCCTCATATACAAACTTATCAGGGTGGGATTTTTACATAGTTTACCTCATACTCACTATCATAATCATAGGTGTCATATACAAAGTTATCTGCCTCCTCAAAAAGCTCGTCAAAGCCATCCTCAAGGCCTTCCATTGCCTTCCAACGCTCTTCCCTGTCAAATGGAATCTTACCTCCAAAGGCATCAATCACCCTCTTAAAATTATCAGCAAAGATACCCATATCAAAGGCCTTAAGTCCATTTAGGGCATCCTCCCAGACTATGCCTGTAGGGATTGTCCAAAAACTGCTGGTGCCCTCCGTTTGTTTACCTCGATAAAGTACCAGGATACTGCATTTAAGTATCTCTGCTCCAGTGTAAAAGCCCTCAGCAGACTTTAGATAGTTTTCGTATGTTCCGTATATGTCAATAGTCCAGTAAAATTGGATCTAAGACATTCCAGATTTCATCCATATTTTTCAATATCCGCTACAGTGATTTTGGCATAGGTCTTTCCTCTGCTTGAATTACCGGGACTCTGAGTCAAAAAGCCCAGCTTCATGCTCTTTATAATGCTTGTAAACAAGTGGAAATTTATCTTTATTAGCTTCAAGCATCCCTTAAACCCATGAAAAGTCGACAATTTCAATACAATATTCAATAACCTTATCATCCTTTGTAAGCTCTATAGCTTTCTCAAGCTATGGCAAGTGAGTTTTAAGCTATCTTCCTCTACCATGTAATTATTGTTTGCTGATAAGGCTGAATAAGAGCAGCCATAGCGGTAATACCAAAGAGCATCTCTTTCCTCTTCAGGAATCATATCGAGCACCTTCATAGCCTCTTCTATCTGGTCGTTATTATTGTAGGCTCTGGCTAGTTGTCCCTTTTAGCGTAGTATTTAAGTTCTCCACTCCTGTAAAAGTAAGGAATTCTATAACGCTCTCAGTATCTCCCTCATCACTTAAGTTGTAGATTACCCTTTTCTTTTTATTTCATCACTGTACTGTGCAAATTCTTCCTTGGTAATCTCTTGCCTGGTAACGGTCAATCCTTTTATAAATTCTTCAAAATTATCCGCAAGTGGATGTATCTTATAATCATCCTCCTGGTCAATAAGCACTACCTTAGGCTCCCCTCTTTTTCCACACTCCCCTATAGTCTAGGAATACCATCTTGATGACCGCCTGAGATAGTATCAGCCACTGCAACACCTATATTCGGATAACCCCATTCATTAATCCAAAGCTCATTACCCATCTCGCCACAAAGAGAATTCATCTTCTCCTTGTCAGTGCCGTAGATGCCTGTGATATACACTGCATACTTGTCATTGCTAAACAAGGTCGCATAAAGGGGTACCGCCGTTATGTATTTTAACAAGTTCTATATATGACTGCGGAAGCTTATAGCCCAGTTCATTTTTCAATTTGCCTTTATTTCCGCATCAGTAGGCTCTTTGCCAACATATTCCTCAAGTGAGTATTCATCATCCTCCCAAAAGTGAGAAAAAGTCAAAGTTTTCAAATGGTTTCATAAGTTTTTCCTTTCTGAAGGGGTTTTAGGTACCCTAATCATCATCTATTTTCATCTCTTTATTTCAATTTGTCAACCTAAATTGAAATAAGCTAGAATTATAACTTGCTTATTTCAATTTTATAGCCAAACTCGAAATATATGCAGAGTTTTACCTTGCTTGTTCCAACTTAGCAGCTTCACAATATCCTCTCACCTTTGGCACCCTGCCACTTATAATGAGCTTCCTCATCCACCATAACCGAAGGAGTGGTCATAATGCTGAGCCTCACTATATCCATCAAATCCTCTACCTTTTCAATCTTTTGCATCCAAGCCTAACTCCTGTATGGCCAAGAGGGTATTCTCATAAAGTTTGTCACATTTTTCACAACCTTCACCTATTACTTTAATTTCCATAATTACCTCAATTCTTTAATTTCATCGGTTTATCCACAATTTCCTTCCAAGCGAGAGTCAACCATACGGATGACCTTAGGCCCTGTTTTAGATAAAAATACAAGTTCGGAAGTTTTCACGCTCTCCCGACTGCTTATAGTCAATCAGTTCTTCTACCACATCTACCTGCTGCCAGCCCTCATCCAGCTTAAAAAGCCCTTTATCCTGTAGCAATCAGTAAGCACCTTTCTAAGAAATTTATCAAGTACTTCTTTGACAGGGTTTCTTTGGTTTCTAACGATATCGTCTTTTGGCTTATTATCTACCGTATTTAGGCTGTCTTCGGATTCTGCCCATTTTGAGCGAAGTCAAGTCCTCATTTAAAAATGACAAATCTATTTTTCCCAAAAAGAGGCAGTTTCTATCCTGCATACAGGGTTAACCTCTCTAACCAGATTCTTCACTTCTTCAAGCCTCTGCTTCATCAAGCCTGTCCACCTTATTTATAACTGCTATGTTGCAGTGGGCAAGCTGCCTGTCTACAGTTTCTACATCTTTTAGCTGATTCTTAAAGTTCACTCCGTCAACAAGGCAGATAACCCCTTGAAAAATGTAGCACTCTCCCGCCATTATCCCGGTAGCTCCAAGAATTTCCTCAATGTTGAGACGGGTCAGCAAGTCCTGAACTTTCAACAAATACATAGTCCAAGTCTTTCTTGCCCATCTCGGCGAGTGCCTGCACAAAGGAGAGCTTTAGACAGGAGCAAAAAGATAGAGCCTCGCTTATTTCAGTCATTTCAATACCATTTCGCCTGATAATCTCTCCATCCACATTTATTTTACAAATTCATTTTGAATAATTCCTATATCCTTGATATTGTCCAAAAGACATTCAGTAAAAACGAGGTCTTTTCCTGCACTGAGAAAGCCTGTAAGTACATATAAAAGCCTTCTTTTTCCATACTTCCTCCTTAACTATTAGAGTGATAAAAGATAATAAATCCTCCCTATAATCGCGTCCTTTACAAATTTTTCTTCAAGCCTTAAGTATTAAAAATAAATGCTTATTAAAAATATATATCCTGTTATTATAATTCCTACTACACAAATTCCCTACAAATAAGGCTAGCAGCCTTGGTTTGATTGCTTTCCTAAGCATAATCAGCGATGGAAGTGACAAGGTCGTAACAGCCATCATAAAAGATAATATGGTTCCAAGTTCAGCCCCTTCCCATATAATGCTCTCGGCTACAGGAATTACACCAAAGATATCAGCATATATCTAGCGTTCCTACAATTACAGCCAGTATCACTGAAAATGCATTTTTTACTGCCCAAGGCTGTCTCAATGTAGACCTGCGGTATCCAGTTGTGAATGATGGCACCCTATGCCCACTCCCAGCAAAATGTAAGGAAATAGCTTTTTAAGAGTGGATGAGATCTGCTCAGCTGCGTACTTTTAGTCTGTCAGCTTGTGTAAGTTCCACAAGCCCAGCATCTATTTTCCCTGCCTTTTTAATGTAATCTTCTAAACATAGGCTTCCATCTTCATTTTATCAATAATTCTACCGCCCACAACTGCTATTATAAGCCCCAGTATGACACAGATTATGGCTGTCTTTTGCTCCAAAAATCCCCTCATTAGTAGAACTAACGAGCCAAGGTCAACCATGGGCGAAGAGATAAGAAATGAAAATGTCACACCTAATGGCAAACCTGCTCCCATAAAGCCTATAAACAAAGGAATGATGAACAGGAACAAAAACGGAGTAACTGTTCCAAGTAGTGCCGCTATAATATTGGCACCAATTCCGTTAAATTTCCCTAAAAATACTCTTACTTCTCTCCGCAGGAAAATAGCTTTGAATATAGGATATTACATAAATCAGCACACAGAGCAGAATACAATCTTAATTGTAGTCATATAGAAAGAACTGTACGCTTCCTCCCTACCCTGCTTTCTATATCCATGCCTAGCTCAGATAAGCCCTTCCCTATCAGGCTGTTTTAGCCATTCCATTTTTAATATTTGATTTTTGAAAAACTCCCTGTGTCTTTTATTATTTCTAACATTCTCCTCCAGGTATCAATGTATATTGATTGAAAATCGTAATAAAGTGTTTTATAATCTATCTTTATTAGTTAGCTAAACTTGCTCTGTACAAAAAGTAAACTTTTGATATAGGCAGGTTCAGCTAACTATTCTCATCACTTTTTATTTTTACACTTTGTTTTTACAAATTCAATAAGAAAGAGGCGATTTCCATTGTAATTACAGGTATTTTACATGTATGGGAAAAAGGCAGATGCTAATTTCAATAGCGGGAGGAACTATTTTGCTATATGCTTTTAATGAGATTTGTTTTTGATTTGACGTGATAAATTATTTATTTTTACAAGAATTGCTTAAAGCACAGCTGTAGCAATCCTGATCAATGGGTGTCAAATACTTTTGACACACACATCATTTACATTGTAACTAAAATAGTGCCTGCAGCAATTAGATTTATTACTGTCAGGCACTTTATCTTTTAAAAAACCTTAACTATAATCTCGTAGCTTCCCGGATAAAGAATAGCTTCTCTTTTTTCGTTTAATTGTTTTTCTATTGCTTCATTTTCACCTTTTTGATTCAACACTCACTGCTCCCTGTCAAACGATCCTCAATGATGAATAATGCCTTTGTGTCAAAACGGAATAGTGACATTAAACTTCCACCCGTTCTTAACCTTCTTCCATCCGCTTTTAATTAATCCATAAACTGAATAGTACTCTGCATTGGCATAATCAAAGCGATTATCTATAAAAGGTTTAATTATAAATTCTTTAAATCCTGCATTTTCCTCGCTTGGATTGATTCCACACATATATCTGTACATCCACTCAACAATAGAGCCATATGCGTAGTGATTTAAGCTATTCATCCCTGTATCACTTATACTTCCATCAGGGAGAACTGAATTCCATCTCTCCCAAATAGTAGTAGCATTCCCATATTTACTTCGTACAGCCAGCTTGGATAGTCTTCGTTAGAAGCAATGTGTAAGCATATTCAGAAAGACCATTGTCGGTGAGCACTAGGGCATAAATATGGGGTTCCTACAAAGCCCGTAGTATGATGTATATTCTCTTCATCCAATTTCCTTTTTCAGCGTAGCTATTGTCTTTTCTTAAATTTATCCGGAACAATATTAAACTTAAGTGCAAGCACAAGAGCTGTCTGCATGTATCTAATGCGAGCCTTCCTGTTTCAGTAAAATATTCTTGGCACAGAGCTTTCCTGACTCTATTAGCTAAATCGGTATAATGCTTAAAATCATCATTTTTATTAAGGATAGCGGCTGCTTTTGCAGTTAGTTCTGCAGAATACAAATAAAAACAGCTTGCCACGTAGTAAACATCAGTCGCACCAATGCAGGTATCTTTATGAAAATTATCTAAGGCCAGCCAATCTCCATAATGGAATCCATAGGGTCCATAGATGCCCATTTCCACACTCTGTTTCGTCAATCCTTCGAATATAATCAACCCAAAGCTTCATATTTTGATATTGTTCTTCCAGTAAAGCTCTGTCACCAGTTATAGGTTGTCCAAGGTATAATCGTAGCAGCATCTCCCTCAGGCACAAGAGCCTGCAGCTATTTCGACTTCTTCAGTTCGTCCGCTGGATATACGCTTTTGATAATTCCTCACTATTTACATCTTCACCCTTGTCAACATGAGGCTACTCCACTACTCATTATTTTCCTTGCTGGTTTGTATTCCAAGTTCTTTTGCCTTTGCGTATCCTTCAGTACGACATTAATTTGATCCAAAAATATCCGGGACAACGTGAGGTACTGCCCTTTCAAGCTTTTTGTTCATAGCACATATCATGTAGAATATTTTCTATAAAAACGCAGGTGTATACATATCAAAACGATGCAGTTGCTGAGAATACCTGAGCGTCTCCTGTCCACCCCATTCTCTCATCTCGCTGAGGGCAATCCGTTGGAAACATCAAGGAAGTTACCCTTTGTCCCCACAATGCATTTTAAAAATAACCTATTTACCTTTTGGGTTAGATGTTTCTATATGACCTGTCTCTTTCATATTTGAATATAAAGCTGTCGCAGTAATGTCTGCCAGTTCTATGTTTTTAATCCCTCAACCTTCATATATCGAAAAACCATAAAATGTGAAAATGTGGTCTTACTTTACAAATATTTCCCATTGAAATATATACAAATTCTTCCTTTTGCAGTTCTAAGATTTTCATTGTAAAAATTGCTGTTTTGAAGAATCTCACCCATTTGCAGCTTTATATGTGTGTCTTTAGGTTCGTACAAGTAAAGTAGAATAACCCTGTAATATTCTGTCCAAAGTCCAATACCACCTCTCCTGCTGCAGTATTAATAATATCTATAGGTTTTAATTCTTCATGTATAATCAAAGGGAGACTATAACGAGGAACAAGTTTTCTCAGAAAGTTTCATGCATCTCTTCATCCGCTAATATAACAGGCATCCACTTTTCTTCAATAGGTTCTAAGTTCGCATCGTAAATCTCTCCATCATATATACTGCTTTCCAATATAGGAGACTTCTGACACTCAAAGTTTTCATCTGAATATATTGTTATTTGATTACTGTTTTTGAAGTCTACAGTAAGCTGGCATATCATTATTTGTCTATCTCCATAAAGTCTGTCCAAATTGTCAATAAAAGCCAAAACGGCCTTTATACCAACCATTTCCCAGCATAACTCTTAATTCGTTTATACCAACCTTCAACAGATTTGTAATATCATAGGTTTGATATTGTATCCAATAATTATAATCGTTATAAAAAGGAGCCAGAAACTCATTACCAATCTTCTCACCATTTAAGTTATGCTTCATAAAGTCCAAGACCTGAAATATAAAGTCTTGCTATATCTTCTTCTGATGAAAGTTCAAACGTTCTCCCTATATAATCCCTATGGAAGCATTTTTCAAAAAGGCGCAGTTATCCACTTTCCTTTTAATCTTTTCAGGAGCTGTTTCAAAATATGCCGGATCGCTAGTTGCGCTTTCACCAACATCATCAGTTATAAAAACCTTCCAATAATATCTTGTTGCAGGTTTTGGTGTAAAACGCGCATAAACGACTTACTGTCTATATTGTCTCTTGGACCACTATCCCATACAACTGTCTTGAAGGTTAGATCCTCAGCAATCTGCACTCGTGTTTCGGACAGTTTTTGTACCTCTTGCCTCTTCAACATTCCATGAAAAAGTAAGTGGTGAAACGTTATATCCTATGGGATTTTTCAAAATGATTTGTCCTTAAATTTATTATTAACATAGTTTTTACCTTTCAAAAGTTATCCTTTTATTGCTCCTGCTGTCATTCCTTCCATGTAAAGCCCTCGATGTAAATAAAATAGAATAAATACAGGAATTGTTGCTATTACATATCCTGCAAACATTGGGCTGATTTTTCCTCTGCCCGAAGACTGTGACGCCGCAAATACACGTACTGCAACAGTGATTACCTGTTTTGCATTTGATTCTATAAACCATCATAGGCCAAATAAAAATCATTATAATAGTCTACTAATTTAAGCACTGCTACTGTAGAGAGAATTGGCTTAATAAGAGGAATTGTAATATATAAAAGCGTCCTGATTTCGTCGCATCCTTCCAGTTTTGCAGACTCAAAATACAATCAACCGGTAATGATTCTATCGAATTCTCACACAGAATTATACCTAGTACCTGTCCACCTGCAATCCAAGGTAAAATCAGAGCCCACCATGTATTAAATATTCCATATTGCTGTACCAAGGCATAGTTAGGTGCAAGATACAATATCCCTGGAATCATCAATAACGATATCAGTAACATGTATAGTATCTTTTTCCCGGGAAAAATTCTATTCTAGCAAAAACATATCCCCCTACTGAAGATAATATTAGAGTAAGCACTACTGCTATTGTAACTAATGCGACTGTATTAAACATATTTTTGCCCCAAGAGACTGAGAGCATCCGTATAGTTATCTCAATTAAAAACTCTTTGGTAATGCAAAGAAATCATTATATACCTCAGTATTTGTCTTGAAAGACAACATATAATCATTAATGCAATTGGTATAAAAGATAGTATAATAAGTAAAATAATAATAGGGGTTATTGTGGCTTGAAAACGAAATTTGATTTTCTTTTTACTCATATCTCTACACCCCTGTCATTTCTTGATACACGTAAATTAATCAATGTAATTATCATTGTAAATACTGAATAATACAACGCCTAGTGCACAGGCATAGCCGTATCTGCCAAATTGGGCAACATTTAAGTATAATTCCAAAGCAGGAACGTAGGTTGATGTACCAGGACCTCCCCCAGTCATAATGTATATATATTATTAAAGTCTTGCATTACACCTATCAATGTCAAAGTTATCATAATACTAATCTGTGGCCTTATTAATGGGAGCTGTATTTTCCAAAATATCTGATGCCTGTTAGCTCCATCTACTCTTGCAGATTCTTCTACTTCTTTTCCGATATTTATAAAACCGCCATAATACACCAAAAATGCCATTGCTGGATATAAATGGAAAATCCCATAAATATTATAGCCCATATAGCTGTATTAGAATTTCCCAACCATACCTGTTGTAGTCCTGAAAATCCAATAACCCCCAGTATTTCATTTAATAGCCCTATATTAGGGTCATATATCTTTTGCCAAGTCATTGACATTACTACTCCGGGAACAACAACAGGAAGAACAAATAAAAATCTATATAAATATTTCTTTCTTCCACCTTTTATGACGTATACAAGCCAAGCTGTTATAAGAGGCATTGTCAGTGTCTTAATAATTCCCGTTATGATAATTAAACCTAAATTAAACATGCCTGTGAGGAAATAACCTTCACTAAACATCCTTTGGAAATTATCAAGCCCAATAAAATCCATCTTTGCTATAGTATTATTTGTAGTAGACCAATTTGTAAATGCCCCTAATAAATGCCGTTAATATACCCCTATAATTGAAAAACCATATCAGCATAAATGTAGGAAACAAAAAGGATATAAGCAATTTTTATTCTTCCATATCAGCCTTCCGGTTCTACAAATTTTTATTCTCCTATTGTTGGTACAGATAAAAAGAAATAGAAATATAGCTGTACCAAAAACAATATACCCTACATATAAGAGCACACTCACTAACGCCACATATTTTTGTATATTGCCTAAGTTATCAACTGGTATTATTTGTACTGATTTATATGCTCCTACCATATAAATGTTCTCACCATAAAAGCTGAAAAAGCATTGATAGTTGCATTCTGTATTTTCTACATAAACCTGCTTTATTATTTCCATCTAATATATAAACATAGCCCCTTTTTGAGCCTATTACAATATATTTCCACTTTGCATCAGTTCCAATGCTGCAATCAATTGCTTGAGCTTCATTACTAATGATTCCCTGTCTAACAATATTTAAATCATCATCAAAGCCAAAATATCCTCCATTCTTACAAACAACAAGATGATTTTCTCCATATTTTATCATCTGGAGTACAGTATATCCGGTTCTGAACATAGTTAGTATCATTGCCTTTTAAGATCCAGCTTTATAAGCTCTCCTCTATTATTGCCGATGATTACATTCTTACCATCTTTCGTGAATTCAATTCCATTTATTTTAATTTTTATAATTATTGTTTAATATCTCTTTCCCTGTACTATCATAGATAATAACATTAGCTTTGGTCGCTCCTGTACTTGTTGCTACTGCTATCATTCCATCTTTTGAAATGTCTATCGCAACTATTCTTCGCTTAGTGTTAATATCCTTTATAAGAGTACCATCTAATAAGTTATATACATATATATGATTGTCCTCATTTCCTGCATATACTTTTCTTTCATTTGCATCTATGACAAACTCTATACGCACCATTTGCAGTGTATCTCCATATTTCCTTTTCCATTCTTAAACGCAACTGCCTCATTGTTCTGTGTTCCGAGCATTAAGACATCATTCACTGCGTCATATGCAATGCAACCATTCTGAGCACCTGTAATAATATTACTGTCTTCAATTCCACGGGTCTTACTCTTAAAAATATCCCCGTCCAACTAGCATAATTGCTCCAACTGCTAAACACATAATGTTGCTACAAAAATGAGGATAATATTATTTTAAAAATTTATCCTTCATACTCCTATTTCTCCTTTACTGCTGTTAGAAACACGGCAGAGAAAGCCGTTGTTTCTCCGCCGTTTGTATATGTTTTAGCCACCATTACAAAACTACTTTTTCTATTTAATTGCCTGTTGGTTTGTTCTGTGGATGTGCTAAGTCATTCTTGCCTACGCCCTTTTCTCGTCATAGCCTTGTCAAAAATGACTCATAATATTATCCTGATGTTTCTTTGCCCAAGTGTTAATATCAATTTTTCCGGTTAAGTAGTCATAACTATATTCGTAAAAATTACGGAAATTATCAGCAGACTCACCTATACCTCTAGCTAACTGATTATTGAAATCTTTTTGAACATTACCTATAAGTTCAAGAGAATCAAAATGCACTCTGGATTTCTTCCGGATATTTCACATTATATACAAGGCTCCTGACCCGCAGGAACCATTCCATTATCAAGACCTGCATCAATATATGCACTCTGTCCATCACTTGATGAAAAGTACATATGAAGTCAACTCACCTTTGTCATCATGAGCCTGTCCTTTTGAGATACATCCTATAAATCCGTTAGCAACCCTCAATTGTCCTGCCTTCGCTTCCAAATTCTTTTCCTTCCATAGAAGGCATATTAAATGTGCCCTAATTTGAACTTTTTAATATTATTAATTACTTTCCCTCTGAATCTTGGACATCTTTACCTGAGTCAAGTGTCTTCATATCATTGTTAAATTCCTACAATTCCCAGATGCAACATTTACCATCATAGCTGCCTTGCCCTGATAAAATAACGCCTTTGAACCATTGAAGTTTGTACCAAAGAAAGAATTTCCACCTGCATACTTAGGATATACTTTTGCAAGATTCTTCCACACAGCCTTAAATCCATCAGTGTTACCACTCTTGTTCCATCTTTAATTGAAGCAAATGCTCGTACCGGATTCTGTGTCAAACGGTCAGGATCATCATTATTAGGATCAGAAGGATTATATTTCCATTTTCCATCAACATCAGGATCGTAGCTAATAGTCGCCTTCCTTTGCCCTTGTGATATTTACTTCACTTCTATTTGTTTGACTATGATATATCTGTGCAAGCCAACCCATTGTAAGTGCATAAAAACTGTTAATATAGTCCCCGTCAGATACGTTATTGGTTGATATCCTTTAGCCTGAATACAAGCCTCAATTAGCTCATGTCCTAAGTTTTAGGAGGCTTAGCACCAGCTTTCTTAAATATATCTGCATTATAAAGCCAAATAACCTGAACAGTATCAAGGCATAGTGCATCCATTGTATTATCTGCCATGAAATGTTTACTTTCTGTTTAGACACATTAAACTGTTCTCCTCAAGTTCCATCAGTAATACGGACTCTTATTATCGAAGTACCTCATGTAGTTAATCGACTTGCCTTTTATTAGTATCTCCAGCTAAGTTAATGTTTATAATGTCTGCTGTTGGTGAACTTGATGTAAATTCTGTCTGCACCCATTGATCGTAGTTTTCTGAAGCTTTTTAGGTCTACAACAACCTTTATCTCAGGATGTATTTTCATATAAGCTTCTGCTACCGCTGTCCAAGCAGCCTGTTTACCAGGATCATTGGTTGTACAAATTGTTATTGTATCCGATTCTTTATCGTTAGTACTACTTGGATACTGACGATGACTTATCATTTGAAGCAGATACACTTGCTTCTTGCTTAGAAGCATTTTTACTACAGATTTTCCATTATCTGTAGATTCTTAGTTCCGCAGGCAGCAAGATTTAATAACATAGCTGCCGACATTGTTAATGCAAAGAGTTTTTCATTTTCTATAGTATTCCTCCTTCAACTCCCCATTGTGAAAAGGTTTTAAGTATTTATCACTTCTCTTACGAGAAATAATATTCTAAATGATATTTAGTTACCTGAGTAACTAAAGTCTTAAAAATTATACAAAACCATTGTTTATACAATAATTTTCCTACATCTACCTACGCTTTTCTCGCCCGATGTAAGATGAAACAAGCTCTTTTCTTACTGAATTCTTATTTTCAATTTTTCGAAATAAGTTCTTTCATTAGGTATTTTCCAATTTTAAATGCTGAAACATCAAGTGTTGATAATGATGGTAAAATATCTGCCAATCTCCAAATTATCACAGCCAATCACAGAAATATCATCAGGTATCTTGTAACCTTCTTTGTGCAATACACTCATTGCTCCAAAAGCCATAAGATCATTTATGGCAAAATACAGCTGTAAATGGTTCTTTCTCTACTGCTAACCAAGCAAGGCACTGGCTCCAGCACCTTCATTTGTCTCTTCGTACCTATTTCCATCTATCATTATTTTTATTAATAGAAAAATCATAGAACCTTAATGCCTCCACCAGATAACGGTATCTTTCATTATTGTCCCCAATACGTAATCCACTTAAAAATGCAATATCTCTGTGTCCATAGTCCTTCAATGTTTTAACTGCCCTCAAATATTCCATCCTTATAGCTGCAATGGAGATTATCACCTAATTCTAACAAGATGGAATCCTGTCACCCAACAATTCTACTGTCTTATCTGTTTGTATTGTCGCTACTATCACTCCATCAAGACCCTCGGGATGTATGTAAATTTTTTCCTGAGAGTCCGCATAGTCCAACCATAACAATAGAAACAATATATCCTTTTTACTTGCTACTGACTGTGCTCCTGCGAGCATCTCAGTATAGTATGGATTTCTTAAATTATTTACAAGCATTTACTATGATGTTGTGTCCTGCGAGTAGACAAGCTTACGTGCAACAAGATTAGGAGAATAGTTCAATTCTTTAATTGCCATCTCGACTTTTTCTTTAACCTTAGGAGTAACTCTGTTTGGTTTTATTGATAACATTTGACACCGTTGCAACTGAAACCCCAGCCATTTTGGCAACATCTTTCTTGTTGACGTCACATTGTCACCTCCCCCACTTGGTTATTTATTCTATGATTAGCCTGCAAACTTATTTACAATATAGCACATTTAATTGTATTTGTAAACATATTTATTTTATTTTTATATTGTGTCTGTAATTATTCATATATTCTATAGTTTTCTCTTTATAAAACACTGTAACTGAACACGCCATTTAGGCTTTGTTAATTAAATATATATGTACTATTTTCAAATTGATGTATACTATTATTATCAAACGCTTTTAATAATCAAAAGGAGCTTACAATGAAAAATAACAATACAAAACCCTACAACTACGCTTAACTACGCTAAGAATGAGCTTTCATCCTCATCTTTTAAGATTGGGCCTTTTCTTCTAACGAACCTGATAAGATAGAAATAAACATTAAGACAGATAAGGCTATTGCCCCTGTGAAGGACATGCCTTTTAGATGATGCATTTAAGATAGATATAGCAAGCGGAAGAAAGCGAGATAATCGGCAATAACGATAGAAGTTCATTACTTGCCGTATACCACTTTTTATACAGAATCGGTTTTAGGTTCCTCACCCCTGTTAAGGAAAGCGAAATAATCCCGGATATCTCATCTATCAAGGGAGCTTACCCTTGACAGAGAGCCACATTTATCCATATAGACACAGAGGTATATGCATAGAAGGTGCTTCTATCTCTTGAGGAATATTTTAGCCACTGTAGAATGGATGCCAAAGCTTGGATACAACTGCTTTTTCAGTCGTTTAAACTCCCATTTACATTTATGGAACGCTGGTATAAGCACCAAAATAATCCCCATCTTAAGCCTGAAGAATTTAGTTTAGATACTGCTGCGGAGTACACCGAGAAGATATTTAAAGAAATAAAAGAAAAAGAGATATGCTCCTTCATACAGTAGGTGATGGCTGGACTGTTAATGCCATAGGCTTACCTGCTCTTGGCTGGGATGTCAGAGTACAGGCGGTGAGGCAGATAGTAGTGGCAAATGATAAATGGCAAAAAGAGAGCTGTTCCACGGAATTCCAACCAATACAAACCCATGCTATTCCAAATGAAAAGGTTATAGATAAGCTGGCTGACCTTGTATTAGATTATGCGTAAACAATAAGGAGGCCGACTATGTGCATTTTTGGCTGGCTGATGCCTCGTACAATATCTCGGGAATGCGAAAACGGAAGGAGAGAGTCCATCTTGTCAGTATGTAACCATTCTTAATAGGATTGATGAGAAGCTAGTGAAAATGATTTGAAGACTATATAGTATTTTTGTGTTTCACTAAGAGCTTCTGTACGCCTATCAGAATAAGCTAAACAATCCCAAGTTGTTTTCACCCTTATGTTCATGTCTCTATTAGCAGAACCTTTGAGAAGAGCTACCCTGAGGATACTAAAAAGCAAGGAAATCCCTCGAATTTATCAAGAAACTCATATCTCACTTCCTGTCATTATAGAAGAGAACCTGAATTTCTGTTTGCCTGGCAGAAGAAGTTTAGTGAAGACAGCTTTGTCTATGATTATCCGCTTGCAGGGCACATTACGGCGATTTCGGCTATTATCACATATCAAAAGATAATATTTGATGACATAGTTGCAAAATATCTGATTTGGGACTAAATGGATACATCAGCCGTCAGGAGCTACGCTGCTTTTCACCCAACAGCCTGCCAAACTATGTGATGTGGGACACGCTCTGTCAGGCTTGTAATGACTTTGAGGTCTTGTTACTGACTATTACAGAGACTTTTATGGGGGCATTTTATGAGGATGTTATGGCATATCTTAAAGAGTTGTCCCTCACTTAGCCATCCTGATTACTTTACTGGGATAAGGAGACAGGGTATCAAAGCCTATAAATGCTGATTTTATACGCATTTTAGAGGGTGCTTAATGGCTTCCTTCCTACTGTGACAAAGTAAAACTCTGGCGGCTGGTTTTACAGTCCACTGGGAGCTGCTTGAATTCCACAACAGCTATCTAAACAGGTTTGTTAAGCGCTTTATTAAGCTTAGCAACGGAGAGTTTAACAGTAAATCAACTATTTAAGGATTTTTGCCGATTTCATACAGGAAAATGAATTGAAATTTCAGCCATATCTTGATGTATACAGGTTAATGGATATTTCAACGAATTATACCGGATTTAAGAATATTTCTAAAGTTAGATAAAGTGACTAAGAACAGTCTTAGTCACTTTGTTTCGATTACGCTGATTATCATAAGCAAAGGTAAATCAATACTGTAGTCCTTAAATTCAGCTAGAAATACTTTTATTATGCTCTTAAAAATTTCATCAGCTCTGGTATATACCTTTTGCCTCCACTTTCTTTAAGGCTTCCTTCAATCTCTATTAATGAGCTTATACTGCTCAAAGTCTATCGGATTGAATATACTGTTCTTTTCGCTGCTTTTTTATACTGTCCCATATCAGGTAATTGCTCATTACATTTCCTTTGGAATCTTGATAGTGTTGGTTGAGTCGTTAACGCTACTCTCTCATATCAGATCATGCTGTAGCCTCATCTTACCTTACCTGTACATTCAAGGAAATGGTATCTCTTGTTCCCGGAATTTTTATATCATCAAAAATATACCCTGACTCATCAACTGTCTTTTAATGTTGTATCTCGCCTGAATATGTGGACAACTCACCTATCTCATATATCTTGGTTTCTACTTCTGCCTGGTAACTATCCTTTTCTCCGTTGTTCCCAAAACAGCTCTTTTCCTCTATGGTTTGTCACAAGCTCAGCCTCCGGCCCGTGGAACATCTGATACAGGCTCCATAGCCAAACATAGCTAAGGCAATCACCACTACTGACAAAAAGGTTAAGAAATATCTTAACAATCTTTCTCCAATTTTGCTCCAAGTTTCACCTCCTATCGATGCAGTGATTAAGAGAAAGAGGAAGAAAAACTAAAATAACTAAGGCAATGCCCATTATTATTCCAGATAAAAATCCAATCTTCCCTTGAGTTTCCTGTCATCATTTTTCTTAAACATATAGTTAACTCTCCTTCTTTATTAGAAGCTTTCTCCTGCATATTATCAGCAAACCTCCTTATTTAATATTTCAGTTTTTATTCTTATCTTCCATACCAGTATAGCTTATAATTACTTTTCCATTTTTGTCTAATGTAATTTTTAATCTTTTATATACTATAATGGTACAGGGATGTTTTACTCACTGATTATAAAAAGGTTACTTTAACTTTGCTTCTCCAGTACTCAAAAATATCCGCAAAATACCCATTTATAAGGAGGCTATATGCGCTTACTATACGCAGAAGACGAAGAAGACCTTAACAAAGTAGTTACAAAAAGCTTATAGAAGAGGGCTTTAGCGTGGACAGCTGCTTTGATGGCAGGGGAGGCAATTGACAATGTGCGTTTACTCGAATACGATGCCGCCATACTCGACATCATGACTGATGCTGATGGTTTTGCTGCATTAAAGGAGCTAGGAAGCTAAAAAGAATACACCTGTGCTTTTCCTTACTGCAAGGGATTCCATAGAGGATAGGGTGACAGGACTTGACAGCGGTGCCAATGATTACTTCTGTGTAAGCCTTTCTCATTTGAGGAATTACTTGCAAGAATATGGGTGCTTACCCGTGAAAAAGTGCACAACTCACCTGAGAACATACTTAGTATAGCGGACTTAAGCCTCAATCTGTCTTCTCATACGGTTACATCGCGGTGGTACTGAGATAAGCCTCACAAGCAAGGAATATCAGCTTCTTGAGTACCTGCTCTACAATAAAGAAAAAGGTGTTAAGCCGTGAAAAGATAGAGAATCATATATGGAACTATGATTATGAGGGCGGCACCAATGTAATTGATGTGTATATAAGGTACCCAGGGAAAGAAAAGAGATGACGGCTTTTCCTACCAAACTCATACATACGGTGCGTGGTGCTGGCTATGTCATCAGGAGGAAAAATAATTGAAACTATCGATAAGACTTAGGATTATACTTTTGGTCTCTGTTTCTCTCATATTTTTATACTGTCACCACAGCTACTCTCGTATTCTTTTATAAGTAACAGTGTAATGAGAAGAACTACCAAAAATTACCTTCATAAGTGCTGTGAAGAAAAATACTGACAAACTTAAAATGCTGTCTGAAGCCGAATATGAAACCGCCAGCAGAGTTTGATGCTCGACGATATTTTCATCCACTATCAAAACAGGCTACCTACAGATAGATGACGACTTCTTATGACACTTAATTCTATGGAATTTGGGCTATATACTACTGATGGGAGCCTCTCTTTACGGGAAAACCTCGATAATGAGGGAAATAACAGACCTGCCCCTCAAAGACTCCCACATCATTTCATATAGTACAGCAAACGGAAGTTACCTGATATATGATAGAAAACTGGCAAGCGAGGGCTTTCCTGAACTTTTGATAAGGGAATTGCTCCGCTAAAGGATACCTCAGCCCAGCTTTTTGATATAGCTATCTACCTCGGCAGCCTTCCTCCCATTTCTCATCATCATCATTCTTTTAAGCGGTTATCTTGCCGCAAGGGAAATAGTGAGGCTGATAAAGAAAATAGAGGAGACGACCACAAGCATCACTGACGGGGATAATCTTTCACTTAGAATACCTGATACCGGCAGCAATGACGAGCTTTCCGCCCTTTCTTCCAATTTCAACAAGATGTTAGACAGGCTCGAGACTTCCTTTGAAATGGAAAAGCGCTTTTGCTTCAGATGCTTCACACGAGCTTCTCGCACACCAGTTTCAGTAATTTTGCACAGACAGAATTCTCCTTGAGAAAGAAAGGGAGCCCGCAGACTGACATCGAGTCTCTTGAGGTAATCAAGAGACAGGGAAGACGAATGCACCAGCTGATTGGCAATATGCTTACATACCAGACTTGAACAGAGGATAGATAATTATCCATTTGAAAGCCCTAAACCTCTCCTGCCTTGTGAGTGACCTTTGCAGCGATATGATGCCACTTTATGGTAAATGATATAACAATCGACTACAATGTAGAGCCCTGATATCTTCTTAAATGGCAATGCAGAGCTTCACTGATGCTTCAAAACCTTCTTGAAAAATGCCTATAAATACGGCAAGAAGGGCGGTCACACCAAGGTAAAGCTTGTAAAAGATAAGGATAAAATAAAACTTTCAGTTGAAGATGACGGCATAGGAATAGCAAATGACCAGCTAAACCTTTGTATTTGGATAGATTCTTTAGGGCGAGCAATAAGTCAGGAATAACAGGTTCGGGCTTGGGCTATCCATAGTGAAGAAAAATTGTCGATTTGCATAAGGGAGTGATTGAAGTAACAAGGAAGAAGGAAGTGGAACCACCTTCACCGTGACCTTTGACCTTATTAGAAGAAAGGAGAGCCTATGGCTAATCTAATAAAGAATAAATACATTCTAACCATTGCAACGGTTGTAATCTTTGGGCTTACTATAGCACTTGGCAGCCTTTATGCCAAAGACAGAATTCGAGAGAAATGATATACTTACTGAGGCTGATGCGGTTAAGTTTGCTTATGTTGATGCAGGGATTTCCCAGCAGTGCTCTTCTCTATGAAGCAAAGCTTCAAAGGAAGATGGGATATATGTGTATAAAGTAGTCATATCCTCTGATGATACAAAATATAAATATACCATAGCTGCAAACAACGGAGAAGTTATTAGCAGCGAGTCAGCTAGGATTGCTCAAAAATAAGAAGAATAATACTTCTACGCGCGGTACTACTGAGTAGAAGAAAATGCCACTAATAATAGCTCTAATAAAACTAACACTGTGGATGTCAAAAATGTCATTTCTAACGCTAAATCAAAAGATAAACCTGATGATAATAAAGCTGCTGATAATAAAAACCACTGGAAGTACGGCAGAAATGATGTGGGCTGAGAATGGCAAGCCCGTACAAGGTAAATCAGATATTAAGAATGTAGCAGATAATATAAATTCAAAACAATAATTTAGATGATAAAAAGCCCTAATAATAAGAACTCTGATGATAAGAACTCCAATGACAATATAGATGATAAAAGGCTTCAGGTAAAAAAAGCTTCAGGTAAAAAGAAACGAGGGAAAAATGTGGTGGACAATAATAGGCACCATATAAGTACGGACAATGAGACTAATAATACATCCTCAGGCAAAACCTCTACTGTAAGTGAGGTGGCAGCTTCCAGGCATTACATAAGAGTGGATAAAGCAAAATCCATAACCCTAAAAGATGCGGGATTTAGGCCTTCGTTTGTTACATTTGAAAAAGCCCCATAAAGAAAGATGATGGAAAAGATTATATATGAAATAGAGTTTTTTACTTCTGCATACGAGTACGAATATGAAGTAGATGCTTACACCGGAGCCATTCTTTCTAAGGATGTAGACCCTCTTTCTCCTTCTGATAAGGCTGAAAAGGTCAAAGAAAACAGCTCTAACACTCCCTAAAAATGCTGATTTAGAGGATTATGAGAAAAAGCACGACAAAGACGATGACGACGATGATGACGACAAAAAGAAATACAAAGATGATGACGACGATGATGATTAATAATACTCTCTAAGAGCTGATATTTCCTAAAAATCTTGTGAATATTGTAAATTGAGCCTACGGTTTGATTTTTGGTATTTCACAAGATATATATTAATAATTCTCTAATCTAATTTTTAATTTTTCATCCTTTATAATACAGAGCATAAGGTAAAACAAACCAAACACAAAGGAGAAAAACTATGAAGAATTCAAAGAAGTTAATCGCTACACTCGCACTTTTCGGTCTTGTATTTACAAGCGGTGCTACTACCTCAGTTTCAGCAGCAAACGGACTTATCTCAAGAGAAACTGCTAAGAACGCTGCACTTACAGCAGCAGACGTATCACTTAATCAGGCAACAGCCATTGAGATTGAGTACGATGCAGATGATGATGACTTCGGCCAGGTATACGAGGTAGAGTTCAAGGCAAACGGTTACAAGTATTCTTATGATATCGATGCCAATAACGGCAGCGTACTTAAGAGCAAAAGAAAGTTACTTTAAGGTTAGCAGCTGGTTAGAACTATGCACAGTACATCACCGCTGAGTCAGCTAAGCAGATTGCACTTAACCACGCAGGCTTAAATGCAGGCAGCGTTACATTTACAAAGGCTAAGCTTACTAAAGAGGATGGTATTAAGGTGTATGACATAGAGTTCCGTACCGCTACTACAGAGTATGAGTACGAGATAAATGCAAAGACCGGTAAGGTAGTTGAGTTCTCAGTTGAGCCAATCGACTACGATGACGAAGATTAATTAGCCCTCTTCCTTCTTATCATATATCCAATAGCAATGGTAATAAGGCTGATAAAGATACAGATATAGAAGCTCATTCCCCTGCTTAAAAGCTCGGTGTGGACAGCAACCGGCTCAGGCATGAATTGAGAAAATCCCTGTATCATAAGATAGTCAATCCCCCTGCGCTCCCGGAATGGGAGCGCAGTTTGATCCTACAAAGGCAAAAAGCCTCGTGAAAAACCAGATATCTCCAATATGCCTGAACTTTCCACCAAGTCCTAAGTAGACAAAAACAGTTATTGATATTCGTGTCACTCGCTGCGCTAAGTTAATAAGAATGTTATAAACAGCATGTTTCCTTTTGCTCATGGGCAAGGTCGGAAACAGCGCTGTATTTTTAACTGTCTCTTCCCATTTTACTCTTTCTTCTCGGGTTTTTTCTAATTATTTTCATTTTGCCTAAGATGCTGATGCCCCAGTGCCCAAGCTTTGTCCATCCACTTTGGTTCTTTTAAGCTAAACATAAAAAGAACAGAGTAAGGAGGTCATAATAACAGCTAATCACTATAAGGACTTTACCAAAGTCGTTAAAGCTGTTAAAAATATCAGGTCTTACAATGAAGCTAAGTACGGCTACGAAGTCAATTGCAAAAGCTATACATAAGCAGTTAAGTTACACAAGACACATGGTAGCCTCTTTGAAAATGAAACTCCGTCTTTGCGCATAAAAATAAAAGCTTGCAGGCTGTCCACCTGATGCAGACGGTGTGATTGCAGAAAAATATATGTCTGCTGCCGAGTACAAAAATGCTCTGACGATGGTTCACTTTACAGAAATATGCTTTTAAGATGTACTTGATAGCCGCAATCTTCAAGGTAGATATAGAGAATGACGGAAACCATGGCCAAAGCTTTATGTGAACCTTTTTCCGATAGTTCAATCATTACCTGCGCATCCTTTACGGAAAAATCCCTTCGCCTGGCTGGTTATTGCAGTAATTGTGAGTACGGCTATCACTATAGTGACAAGCGACCACATTATATTCTTAAGTACGTCTTATTACCTCTTTGTTCCATTTATAAAAGTTCTCCTTAGAGTTTATCTCTAAAGTATAGCATAAATTTGGTTTTTAATTCTACGATTATCTTAAGTTTTTGGTGTAAATCAGGATAAGTCTCCATTGTTTATCTCTTTCTTGTACACATCTGCAATATATGACGGACCATTGCACCAAAACTTTGTGTCACTATCGTACAATGCCTTTCCAGTCTTTTGACAAGAGAAAAATCAGGCAACACTCTTTAGGATCAAGTCCTGTATCTTCAGAGATTTCAGCTACAACCATAGTAATAAGTAAATCAATTGTATACTCCTGTCTATCTCTACTAATCATCTTTTTCAGCCATATTTTTTCACTTCCTATATGCTTTATACACTTCAATGCTTTTACTCGTTTTGAAAACAATATTGATTTTAAGTTTATTTGGTAGTAATTGTCTGATACAAAATTCATCAGCTTCATTACTGCCAATCTCTCCAAAAACCCCTGCTATGTATGCAGTTAATACTGCATTTGTGGCATCATCTGCAAATTTTCCCAACAATAACATCATATTTATCCATCTCTTTTCAATTCCAACAAAAGAGTTTTTCTTTTCTATGTGCCGCTATACAATGTAACCATTCTTTATCAGCTTCTTTGAAAAATATTGACTTTAAGTCATTGACTATCTTTACTTCAAACGCGAAATATAACCAAAATTCTGCTCTACTAAAACCTTCTTTCTGCCATTGCTTTGATTATAGATATATTCAAGAAACTTTCGCCTGTTCTTTAGATGATGTTAGGAAAATCCTGACCAAAATCTTTGTGGCACATTTTGTTATATCAGGTTCGTTCCACATCGCAGTAGCTCATGATACAAAAAGTAATCCATCTGATAATTCAAGCATTTACCTGTATCCCCTTTCTCCTCGACAAACTCGATACATCTTCCAAAACTGCCCCATCACCCTCACAGTGAAAAATTCATAACTATCTTCAATATATCCTAATACTTTGGCTAAATATATCAATAACTTTCTCAATTGATAATTTCCATTCTTGTGTAGCCAGCCTAATCAGTCTTTGTTTGCATAAAAATAATCTCTGATTTTTGCTCATTTTAAGATGCTCCTTAAAGTCGTTTACCATTTATAGTTATTATACACTATTTATATCTTTGTTTCCATATTATCTTCTTTATTTCAAACTCTAAATGCGTATCTTAAGTTTTATCATTTATCTTCCGATACTTTTTACTCTTCATCATCTAACTGCTTATCTATCTTTTTCCTGTTTTTCTTATTCAAGTAATAAGATGACTATCGATATTATAGAAAATATCGTTATCCAGCTCACTGAATAAAACTATTGCAGTCATTTTTGAATCTGTAATTCCAATCCCAATATACTAGATTATCATTTAGTATAATAGATATTACCCCACAATAATGAGGTTTTTAGTATATCTGTTTTGTGCCGTCATTTGGATTAATTGACCATATTGAAGCTTTTAAATAATTGGCAATAATCATATAGAGCCCAGCTTCCAATTAAAATAATCAACTCGGATGCATACATTTCAAACCTGCATCCATAAAGACCATTTTAATCACAATCGATGCCACCAGAGCGTAAATAATATATGCATAAGCTCTGCTCTGTATTTTCTTTCTTTTTCAGATAAAATGCGTTCATCATTACTATTATTATTCATTTTGCACCTCCCAAAATAATTCGTCAAGTGTTTTGCGCAGTGCCTCTGCAAATGGCTATGCATAGATTCAATGTCGGTTATAGTCTCCCGCCTCTATAAGCCCTATTGTCTGCCTTTGTAACACCAACCGACTTTGCCAGGTCTTCCTGTTTCATATCATTTTCGATTCGTGCAATCTTCATTCTTTTTATTCTTCATATAATCACCTCTATATTGCATAGTATAATATATTATTGTCATAATGTAAAGTATATATTGCATTTTTGTTTTGAGTTATTTAGTTTTGAGACAGGTATCCTGGTATCAAACGGACAGCCGCCAAATTTAGCCAAAAACTTCTTTCTCCTGATAAAAAGCTGAACATACCGCAAGCACGACGGTTTGTTCAGCTTTTTATTAATCGATGTAGTTCATCCCTAATGAATTAATGTCTACTTAAGGGATTTTCATCTCCTCAAATTTCTCACATCCCTCTAAAACTAAATACAAATATCTTTCCATTTTTGTCGGTTATCCTATAAATGGCTTACTTTGGGGTCTGAGCAGGTGAGTACGAGATTCTCATTTCCATTTCTAAAATCTCCCTTTAATCAAGTCGTCAAATGAAGTTCCATTTACCCTTACCAAATCATCCGGAAGCTCATTTATTAGCCTCTACATCCCTGATATCAGAGAGTTTGATGCGGTAGTTGGTAATGCCTTGAATAGCCTCTACTTCATCCTTGTTATCTCTATCTTAATCGGCTGTGCTGTAATATACATTCATTGCAGGACCTGTAAAAGGCAAAGCCAAAAGCAACAATAGCAGTATAGCGGTAATTACCTTGCCTGAGGTACGGGCCAAGTTAAGAGTAGTATTCTATACCCACCCTCTCATTTACGATGAGCCTGCTGTCATTTGCTGTAGTAAATCATACCCAATCCACTTTGTCATCCTCATCCACTCATCGTTCCTACACCACTTCCCTTTGTGAGCCTCCTGCATCTTCCTAAGTTTAACTTCAATAGCCACAGCTTCTATGCAGATTGCTCCTGTAGCAATAACATGAGTGCCAAAGCCATAAATGACGACTTATAAACAACAGTCCCGAAAAAGCTAAGTGGTATGGTCAGCCAAGATGCGACTATCAGATCTTAGACCAGTTGAATGCCTTATCTGAGTCGAGCACCCTTGTCAAATCCTCTCTTCATTTACTCTTTCTGAGCGGTTTCATAAAATATCGGTATGAAAACCAAAATACAAGTACCGATGCCGCTGAGGTTATATAAAGCACACAAAAAGTTCTATCCCAAACAAGTGGAATAAGACTTACAATGCAAGGGATGATGAAAAAGCAAAGGTGATATCTCCTTGAAATTAGGGTATGCTTTCCATATCTATCTCAACTTTTCTCCTTGGTGCTGTACCCAGCCCCTTCTTTTTAATCGCTTTTTAAGTCTTTGTTGCAAAGGTAAAATGGTATTGCATATATGCATATGGTTACATCTGTCCACACAAGGTAATAGGTGAGCAGTAGCCAAAATTTGATACAAACACCCCGGGAATTATAGCAAGCAATAAGACTATCGTAATCATTTTAATCTGCTTTTTATATCTATTAAGCCTTGAAATGACCTCTGCATCCTGCTTGCCCCTCTTCCATGAAGGTTACGCCAACAGCAATGTTTTTTCTTGAACTTTGCATTATTGGTCATTAGATATCCTAAAAGCGGTGCAATCCAAAATATACTTGCCCACATAGCAGTGTTAAATAACAACATTACAATCCTCCTTATAGTATTCTGTACAAAGGGTAAGCACTTCATTAAGGAAAGCCCCGAAAAGCTGGAGCTCTGAAATGATTTCACTCTTAATTTTAGCTTTTCCTCTCCCACAGGACTGGTCTTAATCTTTGTTACTGATAAGCGTTCCTTCCTCCTGTCAGTTACTATATAGCCTCTATTGTTTAGCAGTTGATAAGCGCTTGCTCACAGTCATCATATTGATACCGCTTTCATCCGCAAGTGCTCTCGATTGTAGGAAGCTTTTTCACCGGGAGCGAGTCTCCCTCAGCTATCCCTACAACTATTTGGTCTCTAGCTGCTGATAAATTGGGGTTTTACTTTCAAAATCAAATATTAGCCTCATTTCTCTCCTTTCAGCCTTATTCATGTGAATTATATGTCTTATTTTGTATTATATCGCATAATGCAAAATGTCAAGAAGAAAATTGGACCAGATTGGCCCAATTCCTTCAGCATTTTAATCCCCTCTTCATCAGTATACTTGTATTCAAGTAGAGTTTTTAGCGTCATTCTCACTGGATTAAACCATCGTTAAATGCCATTTTACTTCTATACTCTGATAGGCTGCAGCCCAGTCTCTTTCTGATTATCCCAGAGAGATATTTTGCATCTGAAAATCCTCCCGCAATGGCTATCTCAGTCTCGCGAAAGCCTTGTGTTAATATCATTGTCATAGCCTTTTCAAAGCGAAGATTGTTCAGATAATCCTGAAAAGAAATGCAGTAGTAATCCTTGAATAAATGTGAAATATGAGTAGTTGTAAGTTGCTCCATCTCCGCTATTTCAGCAAGTCTGATAGGGCTCGTGTAATGGTCATTTATATAGGCGGTTATCCTTTTTCATTCTTTTTGAATCCGCTTTTTCCTCGATTGAATGGTTAGTGTTCATCCATAATGCAAAATCAAACTCCTTCATAAGTCCGCAAAGAAAGCTGCTACAAGTGAAACCAGTTCCATTTCAAAAAGTGGTTTGGCCTCAAGATAGCGAGAGTGCTATTTCCATCATCTTTTTGATAAACTTTGTATCATTTGAAAATGGCTTATTTACGAAGGTTATACTCGAAAAATAAGGAAAGTAATCTCTGCAAAAATGCCTTGATACCTGCAAAAACAGTCCAAGCACAGCCCCCAGCAGCCTGTATTTCGTGAGGCTCGTAAGGATTTATAAGTACAATCGAACCTTTTTCAGCTCTATAGAGCCTGTTTGAAGAGATAGCCTACCCTCTCCGTCAAGTACAAAAAGGAGCTCAAATGCATTGTGTGTGTATAATTCCTGTATTTTATTTCATTTAAAAATACCTCTATATGGTGCAAACGACTGTATCTGACAAATTCGTATTCCTGACTCATTAAATGTCTCCTCATTTTTACATATGATTAAACTCTATAGTTAATGTGGCTTTCAATAATTTTTAATACCTTTGATATGTAACTTCTAAATCTTCGTTTCACACGAACCTTGCAAGGATTAAGTATACCACAAAATCGTGATGATTATCATTTTTAATTTTAATACGAATGGGTCTATAAATATGAGTCAATAATTTTGCACTAAATTATTGATAATAATTATTATTATTTTTGCTATTTTTATGTCGTCATCAGTCTTTAGAATAATATTACGATTGTGTTAGTATGACACGGTAAACAATAACAAATCGAAAGGAGTTTTATTATGGAAAGAACAATGAATATTTACTTATCAAACCTTGTACATTTTTATCACAAATTACAGAGTTATCATTGGTATGTGCAGGGAAAGACTTTCTTTCAGTCAAGATGCTAAACTTCGAAGAGTATTATAATTTTATCAACGGACAGATAGATGAACTTGTGGAGCTTATGCTTTATGGATGGGGAAAAAGCCTGTTTTACAATGAAGGGCTTTGCTGAGTTAGCTACAATCAAAGATCCTGCCGGAGATTTCTGTTCAGATATGCATCGCCGTATTTAGCGACGTTCTCGCTGACTTTGAGACACTTCACGCAAGTGCCAGACTTCAAGGAAAAGGCTGATGATGAAATGATACGCTTGTAAGCGCAAAGATGGATGGCTTTGAGGACTACGCAAAGATTCTTTTGGATGTTAAGAAGTACTTTAGCATAATACTCAGAACAACAAAAATCATGGGGGCTAAAAAGGCTCCATGAGTTTTTCTTTTATCTATTTAACTTCTTGCTTATCAACTTATTTATAAATACAAGTACATCAATGATAATAAAAACTAAGCCAAATAAATACATGATAGTAGCTATTTTCAAGAATCTCGTATCTTATCAACATCTGTTTCAGTAGCTATCTTTGCTCTAGACAGCTTTAGGATATATTCTCCCAAAACCTGCCCCTGTGGGAGTAATACCAATTATATTTCCAATTGCTATTGCATAAGAATATAAGTACTTGCCAAACATTGTAAATATAATCATTACAACCATATAGGCGGAAGTTATTAGTATGAGCCAACCAGTACCGGTCTCTAAGCACAAAGGATATGGAGTATGTTATTCCAAAAATAATCAATTGAATAATTAAAGGTTTCAATCTTTTGAGCATAATTCTTTCATATCAGCACCCCATCTTTACTCTATTTTGCAAGCTACTCGCTGTAAATTGCTGGAATAGCGGCTCACCGACATTTTTGAAATGTCATTTAAGCTTCCTTTACACTGTCTATATAATCATCTATGTCTTGTATAATGCATATGTCTCCATTGTATGTAGGATTCAAAAATATTTTGTTATATAGTCATAAACCCTATATTTTTCAAAGAGTTCCGCTACTTTTTGACCTCGACAGTGCTTTTGGAATGACGGTACCCTTTCCATACAATAAACTAGAAATTTAGCTTCTTTGCTCATTTTAGGCCTCCTCCGGATAAGAATATGAACCTGTCAGCAATTCATCCTGATACATAGTATATAAGGTCATTGGCCCATAATGCCATAGCTTTGACTTCTCATCAGACAACTCTTCATAAAGTTTTGACTTCAGAAAATATGAATTATCTCGTTTTTCATCCACATTGCTATTCTTAGCTATTTGTTCAATGATAGGTGGAACAATAAGTGTCAATATAGCTGCTAAATTGATCTTCATTCAACTAAGCTCCTTTTCCTTCAAAGCGTAAGTATTCTAACGCTTTTTCTGTCGTAAATACTCAATTGGTTAAATAATTTACGCACCTTAAGCGCAGTCAGTGTCTGCTCTTTATTGAGTATACCGGTTATATATAAAGCAATAGTTCTATATACATCATCATTGGCAACAGCACCATAGACCAAATCATACTGTTCCCCAGCATAAATTCCCCACGTCTATTGGCAGCCACAAAGTTCAACCATTCTTCATCCGAGCAGTCAAACTTAAGTAGCTTACATTCTTAAAAGCTACTCTTCATCAAAAGAATAGATATTCAAGGTAGCTCTTGCCATTTTTACTTCTTTTCCACAACCTTTCCTGCAAAATTTGCTGCTGATCACGATTTGAAGTGGTATATAAAAGCCAGAGCCAAAATCTAAATGGCGGTTCTGTTTAATCAGCTTAGGATGCTCCACTGACATATTACTCCATGGTATAAAATCATCTACATCATCTCCCATCATTATCCTTTTAATAATTCTACCACATTTCTATGTCTCCATCAATACAAATACTTTATCCTCAATAGCCTCCGGACAGAATGCTTCTCCGTAGTTTATGCAGTATGTAGGCAGCATTTTTATTATTTTTCACAAACTGCCAAAAAGGATATTTAATTATCACAGGTGTGTTGGCACCAACCCCAAGTTCAAGTGTACAATGTCCTCGCATCTTTGTGGCTTCTAATAAATTCATTGTAGGCCCTCATTTGCCTTATGCCAGCCATCATCCTCTACAAAGCTGTAGTCGGTCTAGGTTAGTTGTCATAGCGGAGCCATCATCAGGACAGGTTGGAATCAATTCAGTAGGGAATTGCCATAGATATCTTTCCAGATTTTGGAACCGTAAAAATACTGTTTTCATCTTTTACAAAGCCTCCGCCTCCATAGCCTTCATCACCCATTCTTCGTTATCATAGGTCTCTTCTAATCTCAGGATTTACACTTTGAAATAAGCCATAATCTCCCTGGATATAAAAACAACCTTTTCTTGTCAAAGCCCACCTTTGAAACTGATGGTCTACATTTCAGGTAATAACGAAATAATCCTTATCCTTTACTAGAGATAACAATTCCTTATAAACAGGCTTAGGTGCATCGACATAACGGTTAAAGTAAATATGCCTTGCCCACCAGCCCCACCTTGTCTCTGCATCCGGAAAAGGATAAAATCCACCGGAGTACATATCACTAATCCTGTATTCTTTTGCAAAATCAAAGAAATATTTATTAAATCTCTCCACTGTAGTGAATCCTGCAGATGCTGAAAGCCCTGCACCTGCAACTATAACTATCGATTCCGCAGTGATGCCTTTTTAACTTCGCAATCTGTTCCTCCCTTTGTTCTATTCCTCTGACATACGGTCTCTAAAATAGTTCATAGCCTTTTCCCTTTATTAGAGTAATTTATGCTTGATTATTATTAACATATATTTATATTTTACCAATCATCTTCAGGGCATTGTTTCTGCATATATTCTCAGCTTCTTCCTGGAGAAAAGTCCACTCATTAAGTATTTCAAAATATTTATCATAAATTTCCTTTGGTTTTAAGCATCTGCATATCCGGGAAATCTGTTGCAAAAACCAGTTTATCCACACCTATCAAGTGCAGTATCTCATTTGTCCTCTTTATTCCAAATCTATTAACATAATCAGGCAGGATTGTGGAGAAATTAAAATATGCCTAAGACCATACAAGTCTTCCACTTGAAATCCACCCAAGTGGGCAATAGAAAAACTTTGCATTAGGGTACTTCTTTAATACATTTTTAATCCGGCTTGAGAACACACATCATCCTGTAAATGTTCCTTTAGGGTAAGAATGAATTTCAACTAAAGTATCTCTTTTGCTTGCATATTCAATTATTTTTCATAATAGCATCCGTCTATGGGATATCCTGCATTACTGGGATGAAGTTTTTATTCCTATGAATTCATCCCTAGTTATCACCTTTATCTAATTCATTTATTGTTTCATTGATATTTTTCTAATATCAACATCTGCGAAACAACGCAGTTTCGAAGGCATCTTCTGGTACCATAGCAAGCATATTGGAATGAACAGTTTCAACCTTAAAATCCATGAGAGCATATATGATCATTAAATGGCATGACAAAAGCCATTTCAATATTATATTGCTCCATTATCTTTTATAGTCATCTACACTGCCATAGTCTATAAATACATAGCCAAGTCCCTGAATTAGCTTGAATCACATCTTCAGGCATCAGATGAATGTGTGCATCAATTTTAGGAATATCCTTCCAATTTACCAAAAGCCCCTACCTCCATATTTTATACCGGCTTAATCTCCTGCATTATCAAGCTGAAAATATCCGATATTTTCAAGCTCGTATATATATATAACTATGCTAATGTTAACATTATCTGAATATACATTTTTATCGTAAATTTATGTTCTTTCCTTTTATGATTTAACTGAATTTATTTACGATTTCAATCGTAAAATTTTACGACCGAATTTGCAGCCGAAATAAGTGTAATAGCACTAAGGACATATATCAGGAAACATAGTGTATTCTTGCCTCATCAAAAACGATCCTGCTGCTTACCTTCTTCTGCAGGATATCCCATAGGGAATAAGGAATATGCAGCTTTATCATCAGGAGGTTTAGTACTTTGGCTACAGCCTCCATCTCGCTCGCTTACAGGTGCTACCTCGAGCCATACACCTCAAGGCCTAGATAATCAGCTTCTAACCACATATTTTCCTGTGCAATAGCTATATCAATCTCTGCATATTCAGGAAATCTAAGCCCTTTCCCTGTACACCGGAACAATGACAACAGGTGCGTTGGCAGCACAGCCTGCATAAGAACTTATCTTTGAGAGTTCCTTTGATTTTGTCACGGTTTGCTCACAACGTAAAACCCCAAGGCTGCTGATTCCCTGCACTTGGAGCCTGCATTCCCCGCTTTTATGACCGTCATTATTTTTTATCCTCTTCCACTGACAATCCTTATATTTCCTAACGCCAACTCTGTGAAAAATACTGTTCATACTAAGCCTCCCTGTAAATTTATAAGGAATTTAATTGCATTGCCTGTCTCCACAAATTCTACTTTGTCGAGGTATATAAACTAACCTAAGTGACGCTCCGAATGATAACATTTCAGACTCGCCCGTCATCCGCTTCGCTCCGCCTGGATGCGCTCGCTTAGAATTTATCATTCGTAGCTGGCACCTTAAATTAATACATATAATAACTCGAATGCCAAATTAAAGACAGCCACCCCCACCTGCCCCTCATGTGACTGATGTGTTTGTTTGTTATCATTCATCAATTAAACAGCCGGAACTAATAATGCCTAAGCGAGCGCATTAGGTTTTTCGTCAACGGAACTATTCTTAAACAGCATCTTACAGAAAAACCGGAGCGAGTCTGGACATTTATTGAGTGAAGGCGTCACTTTGTCAACAAACAACACATTAGCCCTACAACTTCTAATTATGCAATTGCTTCATAAATCTCCCTATCCTCATCCTTAAACACATTGAAAATAACTCTGTCAATCTGTCCTTCGTTCTCTAACAGCCATTCTTTTACAGTCTTAACGGCTATCTCTGCTGCCCTTCTATTGGGAAAGCAGAATACTCCTGTTGAAATGCAACAAAAAGCAACTGTTCTTAGTCCATTTTCCTGCACATATCCAAGGTATTTTTTTGTAGCAGTCAGCCAAATCTTTTCTATGTTTTTGCTGTAAGCATCCCATTTACAATAGGGGCCTACTATGTGGATGACCTTCTTGAAGGTAGATTGTATGCAGAGGTCAACATAGGTATAGCAGTTGGCTGTTCATAGTCCTTCCTGTATTTGTTCCTAAGCAGCTTCATCTGCCTATCGCACTCAAGGCGAAGCTGAACCCCGGCAAAGGTGTGGATACAATTATCTATACAGGTGTGCATAGGCACAAAAACAGGCTAGCATCTGTGAATTAGCAGCATTTACAATGGCATCCACAGTAAGTCTTGTGATATCTCCCTGCCAAATTGATATTCCTTTATTTACTTCAGGAATATCGGAAATATCTACTATTCCAACTTCGTTTGCTCTTTCTCTTAAATATTCATCCTGGACCTTAAGGACTTCATCATTTATTGCTTTTTGGCAGGCGGATATTCATTAACGAACGAAGTATCTCTCTGCTTTACACCTCTGTACTCTTCGGGTATCGTTATATCCTTTATAGTCTTCTGACTCTTTTGGCAAATTCTTTAGCCAGATAGTCCAGTCTCTCTTTGAAGATTTGTAATATTCATTTTTACGCTTCTTTCTTAAGCAGTTCCTGCATTCCGGTATGTAGGTCTGAAAGTGTATATTTTTTCATTTCATTTTCCATAGCTGACTGAATGGACTTTAACTTACCGTCAAGAAGTCCGTGTATATTTTTTCCCTACAGGACAGTTTGATTTGGAGCTTCGTGAAAATGAAACACCTCCATTTTCAACCGGCTCAATTGCCTGATAAACATCGTAAAACGATATGTCCGACAAAGGTCTTGTAAGTGTAATCCCACCTGTTCCCCTAGCAACAGTGATAAGCCCTGCATTTTTAAGCTTGGTAAGTATATTCCTTATAATGACAGGGTTTGTATTGATACTGCTTGCTAAAAAGTCACTTGTAATCTTGTATTCTCCTTAAAAGTGTCCACACAGGTAAATATGTGAAGCCACCGTAAACCCTACTTGATATCTGCATAATTCTTCCTCCTGAAGATATTTTTTATATCTAATTAATTGTAATATTGATAATTACAACTATGATTGTAAAATACCTATCCAACATAAGTTCTAGTCATCATAGCATTTTTATCTTGTGACTGCACAAATATAATCTTCCCATGTCCTCATCAAACCATATCTTTTTCATTTATTCGGCCACTCTATCATTTCCATATGTTCCACACCATTTCCCGCATTAAGAGCAGCGATACCTCTTCTTAGATGCTTCATATTACCTCCGAATAAAAACGGATCAGCAGATACCCTCAAACGAATTCTCTCTCTTCCTACTGCAAAATATCTTGAATGCCGCACTCATAGAAATCCCCATTTCCGAGCAAGCCTCTTCCATGTTTTTCTTAATATCTGCATCTAACTTGAAATTAACGTTAACCACCTGTGCCGATGATAGCTACCTCCATTTTTATACTGATTATAGTATAAGCTATTATAAAGAAAAAGTAAAGCAAACCTTCATTTACAAGGCTTATTTTAAAGAATCTAGGTGCCAAAAGTCATTACTCACTTTAGGCACCTAGCCTTAGAATATATTAAAATTTACCGTTCTGGTTCTGCCAAGTCTCTTTAGCTGCAATAGTCTCCATTACATCCCAATGCTCAGCAATCTTGCCATTCTCCACGCTGGGAAAAGGTCAGTAGTATGAAGTAGGGGTTCTCTCCAAAGGTTCCCTCACTTACTGCAAGCGCATAGTCTCCATCAGCAAGCACAAAGTAGGTTTTGTCATATATCATCTGGATTCCCTGTTTGCCAAGTGCTTCAAGAGCAGCTCCAAGCCCTGAGAGTCCATCTGCTATGCTTATATTGTGCTGATATAATTATCTCCGTCAAAGTATGATGTAAGCTTATCAAGATTCTCACCACGAAGTACATCCCTCACAAAGTTGCTTACTACTTCTCTAGTCTCTTCTTTATTTACATCCTTCTTCTCAAGTGTTCCATCTATCTGAGTATGTCCTGATGGATTAGGGCTCTGCCTTTGCTGCAAGGTTGTCCCAGTGCTCAGCAATTTACCTGTTTTTCATCAAAGCGGAAGATATCAAAAAGCTACCTGCTCTCCCATTCCTGCAAAAGTTGTAAACTGTCTGTAAGAATACCTTGTCACCATCTTCAAATGCTCTTATATTCTCTCACCGTGGTTTTTACCGGTGCTGAATTAAGATACAACGCTTCCTATAAATGCCTCTGCTCCTGTACCATAAGCTAAATTATGCTGAATATAGCCGTCTGCCAAAAGTTCCTTTGCCTTGTTTACATCACCTGTTGTAAAAATGTAGTTAATAAGTGCCAATGCTTTTTCTTTGTTTGTCATAATAGTTTTCTCCTTTTAATATGTTGTTTGTTTTGATGTAACCTTTGTTGTTTCATCTGATGAGGATAATATATCATGGTTTTAATGTAATGTCAATAGTTACATCAAAAATTTTTATTTTGCTTTTTCATAGAAATAGCCCCACCTATTCAGGCGGGGCCGGATATTTACTATTTGTAATTTTATATCTTACGCAGCTTCATATACTCGTCATTTGCTTCAAGCAGCTTCTTGTAATAATCATCATAGGTTTTACTAAATTGCCTGATAAGAGGAATTGCAATCTCATAGTAATTATCCTCCATATATTTTTTAAGCTTGTCATATATTTTCTTCATCAGACTGCTTGCGTATTCATCACTGTTTTTAAATTCCTCATATTTAGCTGCTGCATCCTTGTTCTCAGCCCACCACTGCTTGATGTCTTCTACAGCTTTAATCTTATCATTGTTTTACATCCTTTAATTCATTCATTCCTAAACCGGCAGTATTTTTCAATATAGTCTCTTTCTCTTCAGATAATTCAAATGGTGGCAGGCTGTCCAGATAGTTTATATACTCATTATAAGCTGAAATTCCTGATTCTTTTTAATGGCTCGCTTAAAAAGGCTGATATGCGCTAAATATCATCATACCAAAATATCCCGGAAATGCTCTTTCAAGTCTCCTCATAAATAGTCTTCCATTTTCAAGAAGTGCAAGTCTTTCTTGAATTACATTGTCGTTTTTCTCCCTTTATAAGCAGCTCCAGTATATCCTTTCTTTTTCTCTGCTTCTAATTCATGCTGTTTCTTCCGAAGCACAGATGACAAGGTATTATAGCTCAATACATTTTCAATCTCAGTTATACTCAGTCCCACCTTCCTATAAAGAGATATCTTGTTTAAGATTTGTATATCCCTCTCGCTATAGTCTCTATAGCCATTCTCAGACTTTTTCGGGCAAATCAGTCCTCTTTCTTCATAATACTCTATTGCCTTTCTCGTAAGACTCGGTCATTTTGTATTTCATTTCTTAACATAGTCATCACCTCCTGCCTACAGTGTAGTACAGTCCCTAAGGGGCAGGTCAAGGATTAATATCCTAGTAAAAATCTAAAGTTTGGCTTAAAACTGCCTTTATTCTGACTTTTCAATTTTTATAATCTCTCAATGTCTCCTACCAGCTCATCTACCTCAGCCTCAGTATTAGCCCAGCTTGTACAGAACCTTACTATATGGTAGTTTTCGTCATATCTCCCCTCATACTCAAAGGCATATTTTTTTGAAAGCTCATCCATTTGGCCCTCGCTCAGTATCACAAATTGCTGATTGGTTGGGCTTTCTATGTAGGTTTTAATCCCCTTTTCCTTGAAGGCTTTCTTTATCTTCATTGCATATTTTACTGAAGACTTCGCCATTTTAAAATAAAGCCCATCTTCAAAAAGAGCATTAAACTGCGCTCCTAAGAGCCAGCCTTTATGCAAAGAAGACACCATTTTGCTTCATATAGCTTCTAAAGCCTGACATAAGAGACTTGTTGGTAATGATGACTGCCTCACCAAACATTGCTCCGCATTTTGTACCACCGCAGTAGAATACATCTGCAAAAATTTGCCAAATCTTCCATAGTCACATCATTTCTCTGCTGCCAGTCCATAGCTAAGCCTTGCTCCATCTATGAAAAATAAAGGTCATACTCCTTGCAGACCGCACTTATTTCTTCAATTTCCTTCTTAGAATAGATAGTTCCGTACTGTAGGAAATGAAATATAGACCATCTTTGGCTCTGTGATATGCTCCTTTACACCGCTGATTCTATAATTTTCTGCCACCTCTTTTACCTGTGCAGCAGTAAGCTTCCCATCTTTTCCTGCTACTGTCTCAACCTTATGTCCTGTATTTTCTATCGCTCCGGTTTCGTGCACACTAATATGGCCTGAATCTGCACTGATTACACTCTGGTAGCTCTAAGCGCGGAAGTTATCACGATGAAGTTAGTCTGAGTGCCTCCCACAAGAAAAATGCACCTCTGCCTCAGGCTTATTTATGTATTTTTTTATCTCAGCCTTAGCTTTTTCACAAAGCTCATCCAGCCCGTATCCAGGGTAACTTACATCACTTATATCCATAACCGCCTTAAGCACCTCACTGTGCGCAGGCTTTATTGTAATCATTGTTAAATCCTAATCATTTTGTATCCTCTCTCTTTTAATTACTAAAAACTTTAAATATATAAATATTATACCTATAATTTATCGCAGTTAAATGTTATAATTTTTGTTGTCGCAACCCAAACTGGCAACAGGAAGGGTGCAAAAGAAGAACTCTAAGGAAGTTGACGGCTCCTTAGGGTTCGTTTTATGATCTTGCTAATTCTTTAATTTATTGGTCAGTCTCATCATACTATATTATTAAGAATTTTGCAAGTTAATTCTTTCTCACCCTCTCTTAATTCCGTTCTTATTAAGCAAATATCCCATAACCGAGCCTACAACACCACCAAGTAATAGGGAAAGATTGGAAAATATTGTCCCTAACCATAATACCGTCATACACCTGCTGTCCTATGAAGATGATAGCTACCAAGATGAAGGTGAGAGGAATTTCTCTGTCCTTGAAGCCTGTAAATGAGCTAAGTAAAATAAAGGTAAATACCACTCCGCTTGCTCCACAAAGGGCTACATTCGGAAATAGTATATAATTCACAAGTCCTGTAATAAGAGCAGTAATTACTATCGACTGGATGAGGAGTTTACTTCCGTATTTTTCCTCAAGCAGCGGGGCCTAAGAGCAGGATATAGGTGATATTTCCCATAAAATGATCCACACCGCTATGACCGAAAAATCATGGGTGAAAAATCTGAGGTAGGTCATTGGATTGGTAAGCGAAGAATGATAGGTCATAAAAACAGCTTATTAGTCGCCCCCTTGGTAAATATATTAAGAGCCAGCGCAATCAGACATATCGCTGAAAATCCAAGTACTACCGGTGAATTAATTGAAATCTTAAAACCTTTGTTCATCTTAATCTACTCCCTTCAACCTACTCAACATAAATAAGTGGTATAATATCATACCCAGACTTTTAATCAGCCCCTGTCTGTAGTTACCAAAAAGTGAATGTGCGAAGCACGCTGAACTTTTGGTACTTCAGAGGTGAGAAGCGTCACTTATATATAATATTATACCACATATCAGTTCCCACACTCAATACTAATTTCCGTCAAATTTCCAAAGTATATCATCTACTGTTATCTTAGCCTTTTTCTTCCTTAGCCTTATCTATAACCGCCTTACCCTGATGCATCATAAGCAGCCTGTTCCATACTCAACAGCATATCTTAGGTTGTGAGTTACCAATGGCTGTCAACTTTTTCTCCTTTACCACCTTATCTGTCAGCTCCATAATAAGGTCAGCAGTCTTGGGGTCAAGAGCCGCAGTATGCTCATCAAGAATCAGAAACTCAATAGGGAGTGAGAGTTGACATAAGAAGAGTTAGAGCCTGTCTCTGACCGCCTGAAAGAGACTTCACCTTTGCATTTAGCTTGTCCTCAAGTCCAAGGCCAAGTTCTGATAAAATTTCTTTATAATAATCAATCCTAGCCTTATTTATCCCAAAAGAAAGTCCGAACTTTTGCCCTTATTATCCGCAAGGAGAGATTCTCAAGTATCGTCATCTCAGGGCAGGTTCCAAGGAAGGGTTCTGATACACCCTGCCTATCCTCCTATTTCTCACATATTCTGGAAGCCTTGCTATACTCTTTCCCTCTATCACTATATCTCCCTTATCAAGAGGAATACTTCCACAGATAAGATTTAACATAGAGGTCTTGCCTGAGCCGTTACTTCCTATGACGGATACAAACTCGCCTTTTTCTATATTCAGGTTAAAATCTTCAAAGAGGCACATTTCATTGACAGTACCCGGATTGTAATATTTGTAAATATTTTTTAAGTTCAATCATGTCCTGCCTCCTTTCCTCTTTTTAAGATTGCCTGCTGCAAGTATAATCAGTAGCAGAGCTGCTGTGATAAGCTTCAAGTCGGATGGCGCAAGTCCCATAGAAATAGCTATGGATACGCAGGCTTTTATAGATAACTGCACCCATTACTACAGCTGTAGTAGGCTTTATAAAGTTAAAATGCTTCTACAAGGCTGATTCCAATGATTACATTTGCAAGTCCGATAACTACGGTTCCTGTGCCCTATAGATATCTCAAAAGAAGCCGTTCATCTGACAATATACGCTTCCTGCAAGGGCTGCAAGGCCATTTGCAATGGCAAGTCCGAGTATCTTCACATTTCCTTTATCCTTTGCAAGGCTGGTTACAAGCACATCATTGTCACCAACTGCACTGAAGTAAAAAGCCGGACTTGGTTTTAAGGTAAAAAATCAAGCAAGATTTTTGCAATCAAAACAATGATTACTAGTATGATGAGGTTGCTGTACTGCTTCATTCCCTCAGGAAATATTTTTCGTAAGGACATCGTTTTTCAAACAAAGTCTGTTTGCTAAAAAGCGGTACATTTGCCTTGCCCGCTATTCTGAGATTTACAGAGTAAAGAGCTGTCATTACTATGATTCCTGAAATGAGGTCACGAATCTTAAACTTTACATTGATAATTCCCTGTAATCGCCCCCAAAGATGACTCCTGCCGCCGTTGCCACAAGCATAGCAAGGGAATCGGTGCTCAAGAAGAATCATAGCTACAGTTACCGCCGCACCGAGTGGAAATGTTCCATCCACAGAAAGGTCGGGAAATCAAGTATTTTTATAAGTAATGTACACGCCCAAGGAGAGGATGGCATACACAAGCCCCTCCGTAAGCACTCCCAATATAATCTGCATTTTAGCCTCCATATCTATTACGATAAAGTACAAGCATTTAGCTATGAGTCAAATCTATCTTTTAACTCCTTGAAATGCTAATATTCCATATAATGTCACTGCTTATTTAGATGTGTCACCTACAATATTTGACACATCTAAATAAGAGTAAATAACTATTTTTATGGCAAGCCATTTTTTTAACGAGCCATATTCATTCTTTTTACTTTCCTACTTCTTTATATCCTTCAGGGAAGTGTAAGTCCGTAAGACTTAGCAGCCTCTTCATTTCCGTATAAATCAGCTTCTTCAAAGGTAAGGAACTTCAGATCACTTGCTTTTGCTCTCCCTTAAGCACCTTTTGCTGCCATCTTACCTGTCTCTTCTCCCTACATATACATAATCAAGCCCCTATGTTAGCTACACAGCCCTTTTTAACCTGCTCTATCTCACTTCCATATACGGGCTTTCCTGCTTTTTAGCCTTATCAAGAACTATGTCAAGGCTGTTCACTACTGTATTGTCAGTTATGTTGTTTAAGCAGTCAACCTTTGTTAGTATACTGTCAGTTGCAAGAGGCACATCTGCTGAACTTGTTACCGCCTGCTCTATTATTTCAAAGCCGTATTCTGGAGCGGCTTCCTTGTATTCCTTAACTGACATTTCTGAGTTTACCTCACTTGTACAGTAAAGAATGCCGATTTTCTTTGCATCAGGCATTATCTTCCTAATCATTTCAAGCTGCTTTTTGATGAGGGAGCTTGTCGCTTGTACCAGTGATATTGCCCACTGAACTGCCGTCTTCCTTTGCAAGCTCTGCTGCTACAGGATTGGTAACGGCTGTGTAGACAACAGGAATGTCTGTGTCCTTTGCGGCACTATAGCTTATCTGAGCCATTGGTGTAGTGATTGCACAAATCAGATTTACTTTTTTAGCTACAAAATTATTGGCTATCTGGGCTGCTATACCACTGTCTGCTCCTGCATTCTCGTAGATTATTTCAAGGTTTTCTCCCTCTTTATAGCCTCCTTCTGCAAGACCTTTTATAAAGCCCTCTCTGCAGTTGTCAAGCGAGCCATGCTCTGCAAACTGTCCTATACCTACAACTGCATTATCTCCGCCTGCCCACCTGACTTCCTGATTTAGTGGTGCTAGAGCTTCCTGACTTAGAAGTACTGCCTGACTGTGTAGAAGTATTAGCCGTACTGCCTGACTTAGAAGTGCTTGAAGAAGTCTGCTTATTAGCTCCACAGCCAGTAAGTGCTGATACCGCAAGTGTAAGTGCAAGTCCTAATGCTACCATTTTGTTTGATTTTCTCATATCCATTTCTCCTTTTTGGTGTAAGCTAATGGACCTACACAGTTATAGTATTCAGATGTTCATTTAGCTCTAAACAAGGTAGGCTATAAGTAAATCTAACTTTGCAGAAATATTTATCTTCGCCAATAAAAGCCCCAAGCAGAAGAAAAACTTCTACTTGGAGGCGAATATTATCACGTTGCCACCCAATTTGATGCAAATGCACCATCTTTACCCCGTGCCATCACACAGGTAATGAGAATAACGGTCATCACTCCGTCTTACCCTACTTGGTTCGGATAAGCCCTCAGGAGTCCATTCACTAAGCTTCCCTCATCTGATTTCACCATCACAGCTCTCTGGTATGAGTAACCCTTAACTACTACTCTCCCTCACAGGTTTGATGTTTGATATGATAACTGATTGTGATAAAGATGTCAATAGGAAAATTATTTTTGCTGTATTACAGACACCTATACTAACTAATGTTATATTTGCAGTACAATTCTATTGCTTTATATTTCATTTACAAATTCCGTTGCAGTCATAACCTTAGGATTTAATATTCCAGACTCAATAAAATCCTTATCGCCTGTTAACAATATATCTGCTCCAGCACTAATTGCAGCTCTAGAATTGGTCTGTCATTTATATCACGTATTTTTGATTCAATTTCCTGTTCTTCCAATAGGTGTAGGAACAATTTCAAGTGTTAACAATGCTAAAGATAAAAAGCTCTCTAAGGCCTGTATCTTAGCCGGAAATTTGCGATTAAATATACGACGCATTTCATCAATATTTTGCTCACAAATCACCCCTATAGGTTAGGGATAACTTTACAGCTTTTACAAATGCCTGATAAGGAAGTCCATTATTACTAAGAGCTGCTGAAATCAGTATATTAGTATCAATAAGAACTTTCATTAATCCACGCTTTCTGTACGGATTTCTTTTTACCATATCTATGACCGCATCTTCCGTGTTTAATCCTATTTTTCTGCTTCACCTGCCATTTGTGCCTGCAATATCTGCATAGCGTATACTGTAAATTAATCAGGCGTACATTTCCATTCTCTACGATAAAAAGTTATCCTATCACCACAAGAAACTCCAAGAATCTCTCTAATATCCTTTTGGAATTGTGACCTGCCCCTTTAGACATAATCTTTTGCATTATCTATAAATGTGTTATTAATCACTGGTATTACCTCCATTCTTTATATGCTAAAAGTAGGGATTCCCCTACTTTTTAGTATATAAAATTCTATTTAATTATGCAATTGTTTTATATAACAACTTTATGCCATTTATTTGAAAGAGTAAATCCTACAACTTTCCGTATCACTATATGTCCTGTATATCTTAACATTTTCAACTTTAACAAATAATGACCGAACTTTTAATATAACATTCATATTTTTACACTATATAAAACATAAGTGTCATAGAGTAATTAAGGTTATTTAATCTTATAACTGGTTTCCTATAAGCTCAGCCACTGAATATCCATAGGCTTTAACTCTTTCGTAGGCCTTTTTCCTGCCATTCCTCCTTTATGGTTCCTGTCTTCCTACAAAGAAGTTTGGTTCCATATATCGGATGATAACAAATTCAGATGCTTTGTCCGAATCCATCTCCCCTGCTAAAGTCAATCCCCTGCCTGTGTTTCTAACCATAGCGGCTTCAATGATAGGCAGAGTAATCTCATTTACAGGCAGTGTCATGTCCGGAGTGTCAAAGAAGCCACCCTTTTCCTTGGTGTAGATTGCAAGATTGCTTATAGTGCCGTTTGTCACACACTTTGCTCTGCATATCCTGTTGATATCGACCTTATGCTTTTGCACCACTTATAACTCCGTTTGCAATCCTTATCTCCTTTTCTTTAAGGTTAAAGCCAAAAGGGTAAGGTCAAGGGATAAATAAATTGTCAGGAAATGCCTGTGTAGCTTATATGCAGCAAATGCGACCAGAATAAGCTTGGTTTCTAAAATAGTTGTGCCCGTTGTTAGCCTTTGTATCTGTATCTATGTCACAGATATTTTTTTCCCCTGATTATCTCTAAATATAAGGTTGTAACTTTGATTAGAATTGCAGTATCTCATCGGCAAGATTGCACCTACCTCGAAAAACTTAATCTCAAGTGATTTTTTCCCATCTGCGGTATTGTAGGAAAGTCCCTCTGCATTTAGGGAAATGGTGTATTTAGGATTCTCAATAACTATTTTCTGTTCGCTAAACAATATCTTCATCGTTTCATCCTCCGGATATTTATGTTATAACAATATTATACCACAAAATAATAATATTTTGCTACAGAAAATTTGAGAGTTTATCTAATCCATTAATATTTCTGTGCGGTCCTCCTCTTTCCTCCCTTCTCTCATAATCCTCTTTTTATTTCTTTTATCCCAGCCACTGTTATCAAGGCAGGCACTGACCTCTGCGGCATCGTCAACCATCATTACTGTACTAACAGCCTTTTGCTACCATGATGTACATACCGGCTGTACCAACTCCGTCACATACATAGTTTACTGCCCTATCCTTATGTATGCCAAATCTCTCAGCTTCTGCATAGGCATCGATATTGGCTCCGATGAAAATAAATTCCCAGCCATACTTATCTTGCTTGCCTTTTAACCATTTTTGCACTTTATCGTATGAATATATAAAACTTGAATTCTCCATTCCGTCAGTGGTGATTACAAAAAATGGTCTTCTCAGGTCTATCCTCTGCCCTTGCGTACTTGTGTATATTCCCGATGTGGTCAATTGCGCCTCCCACGGCATCTAAGAGGGCTGTACCACCTCTCACAAAATACTCTTTTGTCAGTCATAGCCTTAACCTTGTCAATCTGCACCCTGTCATCACAATACCTCGTGTTCAGTGTCAAAAAGCAGAGTCGAAACCAAAGCCTTTTTCTCCTGTCTTTCTCTGCTGTTCAATCATCGAGTTGAAGCCACCCTATTGTGTCCGTTTCAAGCCCTGCCATAGAACCGCTTCTGTCCAAAATGTAAACTATCTCTGTGTAACCTTTACTCATAACGATACCTCCGTTTTTCTTTTGTTTTTATTTGATGATATCATCATAACTCGAAAAGCTATGAAAAAGGTCAACCCTAGGGCGACCTGTTAAATTTATGATAAACGAAGAAGTTGATGCTTTATCTTAAAAGTCCCTTGAAAAAGTTGATACTTTGTCTTAAAAGTCCCTTGAAAAAGTTGATACTTCGTCTTAAAAGTCCCTTGAAAAAAGTTGATACTTTGTCTTAAAAAGTCCCTTGAAAAAGTTTTAGTATTAGGTGTAAAGGCTCTTAGAATAGCATATTTTAAGAGCATTAGTATCCAAATCAAAAAGTAATTATTTTTCGTATCATCAATCCTTAGTGCTTCTTTTTCAGCTCAATAAGGTCACAGCATTCATACGGATTATCATCTATCCAGTCCCAATTCAATACACTATCTGAAAAAGTTTGTCATCTTTAAGCTCAAGTGTACCTAAATCAAGACACCCATACTCATCTTCTCCACCCGGAAAATACAAAGTAATACTGATCTGTACCGGTATTTTTCACAGTACCAGCCCTGTTGGAAAAAGCAGCCTCAATATTTTCTTTAAGCTGACTTAACAAATCTGGGGAAATATCTTTTTAATTCAATTATTGTACTGTACAGACCAACGTGAGCATTTATAACCCTATTATTTAATATCTTAAACCAACTGCATTCTTTATCATACAGTGTCCAGCTGTCATCTTTAAATATCGCAATTTTATTATATGCTTTGGAATTGTCATACACTACTACAAAATCGCATCAATGGCGCTACTCTTGTTAACATATAAAAAGATACCTCATATCTCTTTCTTATGACATCTTCAGGAATCCCATAGTCACCATTGGCGACTCTACGCTTAACTCGTTCTATTGCCAGTTCCGGACTATCTAACCCAATATAATAAAGATTAACTAAAATCCATTTTCTTTTTACCTTCTCAATGGTTCTTAGAATAGTCTGCCCGGTTAAGGTTGATTCCTGATTAAATGAAACACCCTGTTTGATAAAGGAGTCCAGTCTTCTTAGTGCCTCCCTACCTGCCTTTATCTGGTCTTTCTGATTGCTCCAATAACCACCATTTACAACAAGAATTTCATCTGCATTCACTCGATTTTCATTTTCATCAAATCCCATTGTGCGATAAAGTAGTCGTTTTTCCCAGCACCATTTACTCCCGCAAACAAGGTATAAATTTTTATTATTTTTTTCATGTCCTATAATCTCCATTTGTTTTCTTTGTAGAGAAAAATCACCCACGATTTTTGTAGAAAAATTCCTCTTCCTCACTTTCAAAATCTACCCTATTATTTACCAATAAGTGTTTTTGGATCAAAAACAGTCTTTACATTTTAAATATGCTTCATGCATATTTTTAGCAGCTTCATCAGTTATATATTCCATGGTTTTTCCTCCTTCCTATAAACAGTGGTCATTGGTTGATTCCGATTCTCCAAAATTAGAATAACGGTTAGAAAAAGCATCCTCTTTGTTTTTTATGTGATATCATCATACCTCGAATGGCATAAAAAAGGTCAACTCTAGGGCGACCTTTTCAAATTAACTATGATGCAAGCCTTTAAATCAGCCATTTGAAAGTGGTTCCAGACCATAGTCAAACAGTACAATATTTATTTTTAAGACATTATATTCCTGCTTCCTGATGAAATATTCTACAACTGTATCTGTCTGAGATATAGGCGACAATGCGTAGCCCGCTATCCGCAAGAAATCAACCACCTCATCCATATTTAGCCTAAGTCCTACTGCAAGTGCAAGCATCTTATCCTTTGACGGCTTTACCTGCCCTTTAAGGAGCTTTGAAAAAAATACTGCTTGGATATGTTGGCTGCTGCATACACTTCGGAATTCCTCAGTCCTTTTTTATTGATTAGCTGTTGCAAATGCTTCTCAAAGGACTCCTTGTAGATATTTTTTAGGGCAGCTTCTAAAGAGCCTGGTTGCTTTGCAGAGGATGTATCTTTAGTACAGGCATTGTCAAGCAAATCATAAGTCTCTTCTTTTAAGAGCAGATGAAATCTCTCGTTAGGTAATGCGTAACATTCTATGTTTCTATCTTCTTTGTATTCAGTTTCTAAAGCCTCTTTAACGTACTTATCATCTACAAAGCTTCTAACCTCATCCACAAGCTTACCGCTTACATTTACAGCATCATTTCCAAATACAACAAGGGTTATCATCCATCTCGTATTCTTCTAAAAATTCCGTAAATGTACTGACTGCAACATCTAATCCGATATCCTTAGGAAAACCGTATGTACCAGTCCCAAGAAGGAAACGCTATGCTCTTACACCCTTATCCAGTGCAGCTTTTAGAGCTTTTTCATAACATTCTTTAAGGCATCTGGCTTCAAACGAATTACCACCTTTCAATAGAGTCCACTTACATAGACTATGTATTTTGCATCTAGATTAAAGGCCTCAGTAACTCCAACTTTGCCCGGTTGCAGTCTCCCTAACTCTTTTCGTGCTTCTAAGAGCTCTCTTTGCCCGCCGCCTGATATATGGCAGACTCACCCCGCCACCGATGCACACCTCAGGGTTTAGGGGTTTACTATGGCATCGGCTTTTACTTTTGTAATGTCATCTCTGATTATTTTTAAAAGGCATAGGATTCTCCTAACTTTTAAGTCTAATTTAGCTAAGACTTCTATGATACACTGTCCTGTAATGTTCATTTCCCTTTATCTATACCATTTATTTCAGGTACTAGTACAGGAATAATTCCTAATCTAGCCCTATAGTAGCACAATTATACAACCTCATCAATCTTCTATTTTTAATATTTCTTATAAATTATCTATCTTAGCTAAATGTTACCTTACACAGATTTTACACTCCCCCAGAAAAGTGTGTCAAAACACAAAATATTCCCCTAGAAAAATGTAATATACTCTTGAAAAACTCCCTAGAAAAGTGTATTTAACAGTCTAAAAAGTACTTATTTTATGGCAATTGTAGGATGTTTATTATTTTTACCTCTGCAACAGATGGGAAGTAAATTAAGAGGTTTGCTTACAAAAATGTGAACTTTTTCTTAATTTTTATAATTTTATTTTGCCTTTTTAAAAACAATGTTATAATCCATATAATATCGTATGGTCGATAAAAAGCCGAAATATTAGGAGGTTTATTATGAGTGATAAGAATGAATTTAAAGACATTGCAAAGAAAATAGCATATACCGGAATAGGGGGCTATTGCGGTAGCTGCCGAGGCTGCGGGTGAGGTTGTAGAAAGCTTGCTGAAAAAGGCGAGAAGGTTGCTACAGGTAGCAAGATCATCCATGAAGGCAAAAAGCAGCCAGAGATTTTTAAGGAAACCGTAGTAAGAGCAAGGCTAAAAAGGCTATGGATGCGGTTGCCGAGATGACAAAGGAAGAGCGTGACGAACTCCGCAGAAAGCTTGATGAATTTGAGGCAGAAATAGAAAGCCAAAGGCGAAGTAGACGGCGAAGAAAAACGCAGAGGATGACAAGGACATCGAAGTGGAATTCTACAACGATGCAAAGTCTGAATGTTGTGGCTCTTGCAACGAAGAGGACAAAAAGAAGACAAAGAGGAACACAAAGAAGAGGACGATTATGAGGATGAGGACTCCTGTTCAATTGACAGCTGCGGCTGTGATGAGTGCAGAGAGAGATAACACATACAATAATCATTGAACTACAGCTCGAATGATAACGCTTAGTTTCTGTATTAAGCATTATTGTTCGGAGCATTTACTTTGTGCCATAATCGCAAAAAAACAGCTTATAAAGCCTCCTACGACTTCACTTTTTCTCCACTCTATTATATGCTTCCTAAGCATTTCCCTTAAAAATTTCAATATCTGTTTCATCAGTGAGAGAAATTCTATCAAAAATCAAAACTTCCGCTATCATCCAGTTCATCAAACTCTTTTTCAGATATGGCATTGTAGAGGATATCTCTCACCGCCATTAAATCATCCCATATCTTCACTTCTTCGTAGCCAAGGGCTAAAGAATAGGCTCTTGTATCCGGATTATCTCTGCTTTCACTCCTGTGTAAGACATAGATTACTTTTTCTAACGCATTAACTAGCTGTACGTATTCATCTTTTGATATAGTAATTTCATCACGCATTTTAAGTCCTCCAATAAGGCATAAGTGATTTATAAGATTTCCAATTGGCATTACATTGCCATTGTACTCCAAATCAGAGCATTTTTTTAAACCATTGTCAAGTGCCAAAAATTAAAGCAACCAAGTTTATTACGTGATATGGAATTTTGGCGAATTTACTATCCTAAAAAGAGCCCGGCATAACCGGACTCTCTACACAAATAAACAAAAGGAGTAACACGCTTACTAAATTAGAAATCAACTTCTGTGTCATAGTAGCAGCACTTAAGAAGTTTTTCCATCTCTTCCTGCTTAGGCTGTCTTGGGTTAGAGCCTGTACAAGCATCTGCAATTGCATTTTTAGCAATCTCAGGAAGTCTCTCAAGGAAGATGTTCTCAGGTACAAAGCCCTTCTCTGTAGGGAAGCTGTCTGCACCGTAGTGAGCAATGCCGTGAGGGATTCTAAGGCTGTCATTCATGCCTCTTAAGTACTTGATAAGGTTAGCAATCTTCTCGCCTTCAGAAGCACCGCCAATTCCCATGAAGTCTGAAATATACGCATATCTCTTAGCTGCTGTAGTATCCTTTGCATTGTAAGCAATTACCTTTGGAAGATACATAGCATTTGCTGCACCGTGGATAATATGAGCACCCTGGTCTTCAAATACAGCACCTGTCTTATGTGCCATAGAGTGAACTATACCAAGGAGAGCATTTGAAAATGCCATACCTGCAAGACACTGTGCATTGTGCATATTTGCTCTTGCTTCCTTATCTCCCTTATAAGACTCGATAAGGTTAGCCTTAATCATTGTCATAGCGTGGAGAGCAAGTGGATCTGTATAATCGCAGTTAGCTGTGGATACATAAGCCTCAATAGCGTGTGAAGGGCATCCATACCGGTATGTGCAACAAAGCTTTATCAGGCATTGTCTCAGCAAGGTCAGGATCTACGATTGCGATATCAGGAGTGATTTCAAAGTCAGCTATAGGATATTTGATACCCTTTGAATAATCAGTAATGATTGAGAATGCAGTTACCTCTGTAGCTGTACCTGATGTTGATGGGATTGCACAGAAATGTGCTTTCTTTCTAAGCTCAGGTATGCCAAATACCTTGCACATATCTTCAAATGTACATTCAGGATATTCATACTTAATCCACATAGCTTTAGCAGCATCGATAGGTGAGCCGCCGCCCATTGCTACTATCCAATCAGGTTCAAATTTGAGCATAGCCTCTGCGCCACGCATAACTGTCTCAACAGAAGGATCAGACTCGATTCCCTCAAAAAGCTCAACCTCCATGCCTGCTTCTTTTAAGGTAGTTTACTGCTCTTTCAAGGAAGCCGAATTTCTTCATTGCACTTCCGCCGACACAAAACCATAGCCCTCTTTCCTTTGAGGTTCTTAAGGTTCTCTAAAGATCCTTTTCCGTGATAAAGATCTCTTGGTAATGTAAATCTTGCCATTGTACTATCCTCCTAAAAGTTAACTTATGATTGCTGTTTGCAGACAATCATTGACTATTTTTAACAATCTTATTATATACTTTTTCGGAGTAAAAGCAAAGCATTTTTGCGAAAATTCACAATTAATTAACAAATTTTTAGACATTTTTTTGATAACAATATTCACTATCATTATGATTTATTATTGACATAACCACTGTATTAGGGTAAATTTCAAGTATAGACATTTGCTTGTAAACCCCATAAAAAGTATATATTTTGCTTCAATTATGGTTAAACGGCAGTACATTTTCTTTGTCAGGAGGATGATATGAATAAACCATGTATAGTAGAATAGCAGGCGGAAGTGCTTCCGGCAAGACAACAATAGTAAATAAGCTTAAGGCTTCCTTTGGTGATGATATCCTTGTTATCAGCCATGACTCTTATTATAAGGCTCACAACGACCTTAGCTATGATGAGAGAACAAGGCTTAATTACGACCATCCTGATTCATTTGACACTGATTTGATGATTAGGGGATATAGCAAAGCTTTCAAATGGAGAGGAGGCAGATATACCTGTTTATGATTTTTCAATTCACAACAGAACCGACTCCACCACTCATGTATTTCCTAAAAATGTGATAATTGTAGAGGGCATTCTCATCCTTGCAAATAAGGAGCTTCGTGACCTTATGGACATTATGGTTTTTGTGGATACAGATGCAGATGAAAGGCTTTTTAAGAAGGATTAAGCGTGATGTAAATGAGAGGGCAAGAACTATTGATTCTATTATAAATCAATATCAGCAGACGGTAAAGCCAATGCACGAGCAGTTTGTAGAGCCTTCTAAGAAGTATGCGGATATCATCATCCCCAAGGGTGGCGAGAACTCTACAGGCATAACCATACTTACTGAGCATATTAAGCATAAGCTGGCGGGGTAAGGGTAACTAACATATAGTAGGGATACCATAAATCTCTTTCAATATTCGAAGTGGCTATGTGAATCCGCTATACCCTTAGTTGACAAAGCACGACATGTAATACAATAGTATTACAAAGACAATGGGAGGTTTGATATGTCAACAATTAGCTTTAAGAGTACCTGAAAATGAATTGAATATTTTTAAATCTTATGCAAAACATAATAATTGTTCGTTGTCTGAGATTATCAGGACTGCAATGCTTGAACGAATTGAAAACGAATATGACCTAAAGGTGTTTGAAGAGTATGAGGCTAAAAACAGGATGGTGAATTAAAAATAAGACCAATTGGTGAACTGTGGAAAAGAGCTGGAGCTATGATTTATCAACTTCTTACTACCGATAGATTTGACAAGACATTTAAGAAAACTCGACAAACAAACTCAAAGAATAATCAAGGCTTGGATTGATAAGAATCTTGATGGCTGCGAAAAATCCCCGTTTGCACGGGAAGGGACTTACTGCCAACCGAAGCGGACAGTGGAGATACAGAGTTGGAGATTACAGGATTTTAGCTGAAATACGAGATAATGAGATTATATTGGTACTCATTGATGTAGGGCACAGAAGCACTATTTACTAACCCTAAAACAGCGAATACTACATAGCCACCAAAATAGTTAAAATATACTATCTGATATTTCTTGCTAAATCATATTTTTAATGCTAAAATACATTGCATACACGAATACATTTTAATTATTAAGGGAGGTTTTATGGCTAAGAAAAAAATATACCGATATGACAAAGGAAGAACTCCTGGAGCTTAAGGACGTGCTTAAGGCAGACTATAAGAAGATGCAGGCAAGGGGCTTAGAGCTAAACATAGAGCCGTGGTAAGCCTTGCGTAGACCAGCTTGACCTTTCAATGGGTATGATGGACTCCTAAACAGCTCCTCAGACCTTCTCTGCGAAGATGGTACAGACTGCCGTAACTACGGCGTACTTGACGGTATCCCTGAGGCAAAAGAGCTTATAGGCGATATGATGGAAGTGCCATACGACCATCTGCTTATCTACGGTAACTCCAGCTTAAATGTAATGTACGACACCGTTTCACGCTCTATGACTCACGGTGTGATGGGCAGCACCCCTTGGTGTAAGCTTGATAAGGTAAAATGGATATGCATAGTTCCAGGCTACGACAGACATTTTGCCATTACAGAGTATTTTGGAATAGAGAGCATATGCGTACCTATGTTGAAAACAGGTCCCGATATGGACATGATAGAAAAGCTTGTAGCTTCTGACGAGAGTATAAAGGGTGTTTGGTGCGTGCCTAAGTATTCTAATCCTACAGGTAACTCTTATTCAGATGAGACAGTTAGGAGATTTGCAAGGCTCAAGCCTGCTGCTAAGGATTTTAGAATATACTGGGACAATGCTTACACAGTACATCACCTCTATGACCACGACCAGGATCACCTTATAGAGATTCTTGCAGAGTGTAAACGTGCCGGTAACCCTGACTTAGTTTATAAATTTGCTTCAACCAGTAAGGTAAGCTTCCCCGGCTCAGGTATAGCAGCCCTTGCTACCAGTCTTAATAACCTTGAGGACATACAGAGGCAGGTGGCTATGCAGACCATAGAGCTATGACAAGGTAAATCAGCTCCGCCACGTACGGTTCTTTAAGGATATACGATGGACTTGTGGGAGCATATGAGAAAGCAGTCTAGACATCCTCCGTCCTAAGTTTGAGGCAGTTGAAGAAATCTTGAGAAGGAGCTTGGCGGTACCGGTATTGCCACCCTGGACATCTCCAAAAGGGAGGTTATTTCATCTCTTATGATACTCTTCCAGGCTGTGCTAAGAAGGTGGTTTCACGCTGTGCTAAAGGCCGGTGTGGTAATGACTCCTGCAGGCGCAACCTTCCTGGCGGTAAGGATCCTCAGGATAGTAACATAGGATTGCTCCTTCCTTCCCTCCTATCGCAGACCTTAAGACTGCGGCAGAGCTTCTTGCACTCTCAACCAAGCTTGTGACGGTTGAGCATATGTTGAAAAGATGGAGGCTCCTGAAGCAGCTTCTACCACAAAATCAACTAAAACAGCTAAATAACTGCCAAAATTTCAACATCCAAATCTGTGGTTGTTATCCTACTACACAGTTTTGGATGTTTTTACTATAAATGATTGAAATTTATCATCATAAATCCATTTGCTTTTTGTATACTATAATTGTAATATTACCTACTATGAGTAAATTTAAACTTGGGAGGAACTGATATGAAAGTTCTTATTATAGGTACTAATCGATGCGGGTATAGCAGTGGCAAACACCCTGCTAGACAATTATCCGGGAAATGAAGTTGTAATGATTGATAGAAATACCAATCTCAGCTACCTTGGCTGTGGTACTGCACTTTGGGTAGGGAAGACAGATTGACTCTTATGAAGGTCTTTTCTACACCAATGCTGAAGCCTTTGAGAAGAAAGGTGCTAAGATTAGCCTTGAAACAGCGGTTGATCATATCGACTTCGATAAGAAGATTGTATATGGCACCAAGAAAAACGGTGAAAAGTTCGAAGAGAATTATGACAAGCTTGTACTTGCAACAGGTTCTCTCCCAATCTCACCTGCCCTTGCAGGCCTATGATTTAGAGGGACTCAAGTTCTTAAAAGCTGTTCCAGGAAGGCCGGGAAGTAGACAAAGAAATCAGCAAGCCTGAGGTTAAAGAGGTGGCTGTAATAGGTGCAGGCTACATTGGTGTTGAGATTGCTGAGGCCTGTCTCCTCCGCGGCAAGAAGGTAAGGCTTTTTGATATTGCTCCAAGTTCACTTGCAAGCTACTATGATGAGTGGTTTACAGAGGATATGGACAAGGCTATATCTGCTGCAGGTGTTGAAACTCATTTTGGAGAGAAAGTACTTGAATATAGGGGAAATGGCAGAGTATCTTCAATCGTAACTGAGGTGGCGAATATCCTGCTGACCTTGTTATCAATGCTATCGGCTTCATTCCTAACAACGCCCTTGGTAAAGACCACCTTGAACTCTGGAAGAATGGTGCTTACTCAGTAGATAAATATCAGCAGACCAGCGACCCCTGATGTATATGCAGTTGGTGACGTGCTACTATCTACTCTAATGCACTAGAGACAAGACATATATTGCACTCGCTTCAAATGCAGTTCGTACAGGTATAGTGGCAGGCCACAACATAGGCGGCACCAAGCTTGAGGGCGCGGGAGTACAGGGCTCAAACGCTATCTGTGTATTTGGCAGAAAGCTTGCTTCTACAGGTCTTTCACTAAATGCAGCTAAGAAGGCGGGCTTAGATGTAGAATATACAGATTATGAAGATACACAGCGTCCTGCTTTTTATGAAGGAAAATGCAGATGTTAAGATAAGAATAGTCTACGAGAAATCAACCAGAAGAGTGGTTGGTGCTCAGCTTTCTTCAACCGAAGACATATCAATGGCTATCCATATGTTCTCACTCGCCATAGAGGAAGGCGTTACCATAGATAAGTTAAAGCTCCTTGATATCTTCTTCCTCCCACACTTCAACAAGCCATATAACTACATTACTATGGCAGCACTTAATGCGAAATAAGATTTAAACTATCAATGTGCAGAACCTGTTTAGCTGGTTCTGCACATTTTTAATCTCATCCACCTTGTCATAAAGAAGGCTCTATTTCATCATCACTTAGTCTTCACGGGATATTATTCCATATCCTCAATATAATGCTGAGGCAAATATTGTCCTAAAGCTTTATTCTTTACTTCATATTACTTAGCCTTAAAAATCACTAAGTATATTTAGCTCATCTTTTTAGTCGTAATGATTCTACCTTGTTGAAGAAGTCCATTAGGCTCTATAGGGTTCATAAACTCCGTTTTTTTATAATCGATAACATAGAACTTCTGTTGTGTTCTGATGATAATAATGCTATCAGATATCCTTGCAGATTCAAATATATAGTTTCGGAGGCTATTTCAGGTATCGTGATATGGCTGTAAGTTCCATCATCCTGTTTAAGATACATATTACCAGTATTCTCTGCGTATTCATCATCATCTCCTACAATCACACAATTCAAATCACCGCCTATATAGTTAACTTTTTATCAGAAGTTATTGGAAGTTTGGTTGTTTCTTTTTTTGTTAAAATCATAGTACCAGACTTCTATACTTTTGAACTCCTTTTACCTTTACTTTTTATCGGCAGTTTTCAACCTCAAAGATAACTCCATCATTAAATCCGTCTAACTCATAGACTATACTGCCCTCTGTAAGTTCTCCATTGTCATCAACTTTATACTGATGTTTGACTATTTCTTCTACCTTTTTGTCTGTAAATTATATTCATTGAGGATACCCTCTCCCTTTACATCGTCACTTGTGTAGAATATAATCCTGTCTCCAATTATTTTTGATTTTTGGCATCCCAGAGCTTTTACCCTGATATATTATTTCACCTTTGGTTTTATCTATTCTATGAAACGAAAATGGCCATCCATCTGCCGATTCCTCTTTCTCAGATTGACTAACAACTCCTTCAATCAGGTCAGTATCGTACATTCCTGATAAAAATCCAAAATTGACGCTATTAATCTTGTGAACTTCCTTGTTGGTATTTCCATCATTTACATAATATACACAATTATTTCCTACATATTTGAAAAAACGAAAAGTTCATCATTGTAGCCTAAAAGCGATACTCCCTTGGCAGGATATTCAAGATGTTTTTGTCTCCTTTGCGTAGCCTATTTCTCCCTTCTTAAGCTCAGTCACAGTATTGGATTCTTCTTTTTATCAGCTGATTTTTCATTTTGTTGCAGATACAGCAGTACTTGTCATCTTATACTTGTGCTACTGTGGTTTTCGGATGTTTTAGAGACAGGTTTACTCTTCCCTTTACTACAGGCAGTCAACAACAACATAAAAGCAGCAAAAACAGCAATCTTTTTCATAGGCACTTCTCCTTAGTTAAAATAATTAAATGTCTAGAACCTCTGCTGCTATCATACTATTTCCAAAAGTAAAACACCATACCAAAAACCTGAATTTAAAATGACTAGTCTATATCTTCACCATACCATTTTTTATAAATGTGGTACTAGTCGCCTCTGCAGCATCAACTATCATTCCTTTTTCTTTTTGCTTTATAGTAGTACATAGTTTTTAATTAAAATCACAATCCCTCCCGCCACTATTAATGCGGAGGAGAACTTACCCTGAGGAATATCCAAAAACCATGAATACACAAAAAGACCACAGAAAATTATTACTGTAAACACAGATAAAATCACGGCAATTTTTAATTGTCTAACTTCGTTTTTCAATTGTAACACCTCCTCGTGATTACAGATAATCACTTAGCTTATAAGCACAACCTTATAAAAGCCTTATGACAAAGTTCCAAGGCTGCTTCGTAGCTTTCCATAGCCCTCTGAGAGTATAATCCCTCTGGTCCTCATGAACATATTGCAAGTGAAGCAGGCTGCCCTAAGTCAGCTACCATCTCATATTCGCTAAGAATATATTCGGCCTTAGCATAAGCCTTTTCTACTAGCAGTTTGCATATCATCTCTCTCATAATAAACAGGGTGTCATCACTTTCATTGTGCAAAAGTGTGACCTTATTTACCGATATCCCCAGCCTTTGAAGTATCCTCTCCACCAAGAAGAAACTCTGCCTGGTATCTCCATTTATAAAGCCTTTTAAGCGAGGTAGTGGTACACAACCCCTCAGTCAGCTTTTTCAGGTGAAATACTTTTATTTATCTGGTATTTTATTATATCTCCGATTGTAAGTTCTTTCATTATATCCTCTCATACATTTTAAATCTATGGTTTTTATGTATTAAGGATATCATCATGTTAGCGTGATTTCAAGCGGTTTTACAGTTATTTTGTCATATCTTCACTGATAAATTTTAACATTTATACTTCTAGATACGTTGTACTAAGTTCAAAAAGTTTTATCGAATTTTACAGGCAGTAACATCGCTCTTTATTTTATACAGTGTTTAACAGTTCTTATATTGATTCACCACACCAAACTCTGAAGTAAAAACATGTTTTTGGTATGGTGAATGGTTATTATAAGTGTATAATTAGTGTGTCAATTTATGGAGAAATAGGGCTATAACGGTAAAGTATAGACGTCAAGTGCCCTTGCAGTCGTAGGTGCATTACTTGGCAAAAGGAGATAGTTTATGAAAAGAAATTTTTAACAGCGAAAAACCTCACCAAAGATTACTTTATAGCGGCTGGGAAAAGAGCCTGTACAGGTGATAAGGGGATTAATCTTAGTATAAAAGAAGGTGAAAAAGGTAGGTTATGCAGGGACTTAATGGAGCAGGAAAATCTACTACAATTAAAATGCTTACTGGACTTATAAAGCCTACCGGCGGTGAGCTTGATGTACTGGGATTTAAGCCTTTTAGCCTTAGAAAAAGTATGTTGAATATATAGGCGTAATCTTTGGACAGAGAAACCAGCTATTTTTGGGATCTGAAGGTCGAAGATTCTTTTCAATCTAATAAAAAGCCTATATAAGCTTTCAGATAAAGGAATATAAGGACAAGCTGGATTTCTTGAATGAATATACAGACCTCGATAATCTTATGCAAAAAGAGTGTTACAGCTCTCACTGGGCCAGAAGATGAGAAATGTAATATAGCTCTATCTCTTTTACATTCTCCCAAAATATTATTTTTTGGACGAGGCGACTATTGGCTTAGACATTATAGTTAAAAATGAAATTAAAAAGCTCTTAAACGAGGTGAACAGGCAGTTTAATACTACTTTGCTTTTTACTTCGCATGACAGAAGGACATCGAAGATGTCTGCGAAAGAATTATCATACTTGAAAAAGGGAAGATTCTTCTATGACTTGCCTCTGAACGAGTTTCAAAAAGTTATATGGCGGCACGAAGAATGTAAAGATTTCACCCTCGGAAAGAGCCGATATAGACAAACTTGTTTTGGTATGAAGATAAATGGAAGAATGATTTTATGGACTTTTAAGAGAGAAGAAAAACACCATAAAATTTTCGTTTAATGAAACAAAAGATTAATTTCTTTGACATTATGAACATCTGAAAAATGAGGAATCAGACCTTCAGATATAGAGATAAATAGTGATAGTCTGGAGGATATAATAAGGGGAATATATCAATGATTCTAACGCTGAATTTTAAAAATACCTGTCGGTTATGGCAATATCCATAAAAGGCAAGTTTTGCTTACAAAAATTAAAGCTGTTTTTTCTATGCACTTACAGGAATAACCCAGTTTATAAGCTGCTATTATTTGTGGAGCACATTATATAGTGACAAAGCTATGTATAATGGATTTACAGGAGAGGGCATACTTACTTATTTTTGTCATATCATTCTTCATACAAAGTTTTATTCCAAGATGGATTACTATGGAAATAGGCTGGGGGAGTAAAAAGAGGCGAAATATTAATGTGTTTCTAAGACCTGTTGGGTTTTAGGAACATACTTTATCCTCTATGCTTTTGGAGATGTGATATTTACATTTATTTTTATGGGGCTTCCGATAATCGTTTTTACGTGGTTTGGCACTTCGCTGTTGCCTTGTGGAAATGTTATGCTTTTTGCATTCAGCCTGATTGTAAGCTATGGAATAGCCTTTAACCTTTTTTATCTTGTAGGGCTAATAAGCTTTATTACCACTAATATATGGGGCATATTCTTAACCTTTGACCTTGTAAATTTGTTTTTGTCAGGAGCCTTGCTTCCGATACGCTTTATGCCTGAGTGGCTGGTCTTACTTATAAGAGTACTTCCGTTCAGGTATGTAGTGGATTTTCCGATTTCAATCTGGATTACAGGGAAAGGCAGATATGTATGAGTTGCTGATACAGATTATATGAGCTTGTTACACTTAGCATACTTACTAAGTGTATATATAGACAGGCTGTTTCAAAGCTGGATATTTTTGGAGGCTGAGATGGGAATTTACATAAAACTATTTTTTGCCAAGCTTTCTATGCTTAAAATGTATAAGAAAGATTTTTACCTGGGACTTATTTCTTGCATTATTAAGGCTTTAATAAGCATATTTTTAATTGATTTTTATTTTTGGATAATTTTTGAAATTGTAGGTGGAATGGAAGGTGATAAAAGTAGCTTTTCTGTACTTTTTCATTACTTTCATTCAGGCTGTATCGTCTATGGTTTTGCCCGGAATAATAAGCTTTTACGGGAATTTATATAAGGGATGCAGAACTTGACATGGTGCTTCTAAAACCCGTAAATAAGCTGGTCTATATAGTTTTTCGAGAATATAGATATAAAGGAATTTCCAAAATGTAATGGTGAATCTGGGAATTTTCATCTTGTCTATAATAAGGGTTAACTTACCTATATCTGTCGCAATAATGCTATTTTTAGAGTCCTTTGCAGGAGTGCTTATTGTATTTTCACTCTGCCTTTTTAATTAATATATTAGGCTTCAGGTACAAAGAAACTTTGATGCCTATCAAGTTCTTATTTGCACTGGTTGATATGTGTAAGTATCCTTTAAGCATTTATAATCCCTGTGATAAAGATTCTGTTTATGACAGTTATTCCAATAGGGTTAGTGAGTTATTGGGGAATAGTACAGATGGACAATATAGCCTGGATATTTATGTTGAGTGTAGTGATTTCAGCTATGCTTATGCTCGTTTGTGTATATCTGTTTGAGAAGGCATTCAGGCTATATGAGAGTACCGGATCATAATTTAGTTGATAATCCTGTAAAGCAAATCCCCATAACCTAAAACCCTCGCAAATGCGAGGGGTTTGTTACTGGCTTAAGTATTTATCTACTATCTTCTTTTTCTTAAATGTATAGCCTAAGCCTATAAGTCCAAGACCTAATACAGCAAGGTATTCACTGCTTGTCCCGCCTGTTTTAGGAAGCTTCTTGGTTCCCTTAGGGGTTTTATCTCCCGGAACTTCGATTGGCTCTTCAGGATCATCACCCTTTGGCTTGTCACCTTCATCCTTTTTCTTAGGCTTTGTGTCTCCCTCAGGTGTCGGATCGTTAGGAATGTCAACTGAAGGTGTTTTCGGATCAGGTGTTGGATTGGATGGATCCGGACTTGGTGTCGGATTTGGGTTTGGACTTGGGTTGGGGCTTGGATTTGGACCTGGGTTAGGACTAGGATTTGGACTAGGATTTGGTGTAGGTATAGGATCAGGACTTGGCCCTCGGATTTGGATTTGGTCCAGGGTTTGGGTTAGGATTTGGTGATGGTGGCACAGGTGTGTGCCTGCATTCTTTATAAAGAATATATTGTCCCTCAAGTCTCTGGATAGTCACCTCATACTCACCGAGCTTGTACTGAATCACATCAAGATTTGCAGCACTTAGTATCTTCTGAATCTCTTCTTCTGTAAGTGTTACATCCCCGATGGTTGTCTCAAGCACTACGGACTCAGTCGCTTCACCACCAGCAGGTTCCAGCCCGGTAAGCTCTAAGCTGTTCTCATAGCGTGAACCCTTCCTGCCTGCAAGCTTAAAAGCCTCTCTCTTTGGTGTTTCATTTCTAAACTGTGGAGGATCAGCAGGACTAGGTACTCCCGGTTTTACTTGTACGCACTCGCCAAACTCTACTTTTTCGACTGTTTCCTTTCCCGGAGTATTTCCTTTATCTCCAGGTATCCATTTGCCATTTACCTTCTTGTAGATTGTTACTGTAATCTTCTGCTTTTTAGCGTTGGCTTCCCAGAGCTTTACCACCTTAGTTCCACCACATTCATAAGGCTTGGTAAAGGTATTTTTGATGGTCACTTCTGCAGTCTCTTCTATAGGGCAGTTTATGCTCATCTATGTCATAAAGACGGCTGAAGCTGTCATCTATCTTAAGACCGTTTATCTTTATTTCTTTTACGATGTATCCGCCCGCGATTCTAGGAAGATCCTTAAATGTATGCTTCCAACCATTTGCATCATTTAATACTGCCGTAGCCACTTCCTTATCATCGTGAATAAGTGCAACTTCAACTGACTTACGCTCTGACATAGGCACATTATCAGCCCAAACCTTATTCACAGTGATGTCAATCGGTTCGGAATTGGTGATGTTGCCATATTCATCGTAGGTAACCTTATACTTTCTATCTCCCAAGGTAACCATATCTCCGTCCTTAAGTATGTTACCGCTGGCATCAAGTTCCTTAACCTCGTGATTCGATAATGTTGCCGTTAGCATCTGCAATATCTACATTTTCAAATCTTACTATACCAGAATTCCCTGCTCCACTATACTTTGCTTCATAAGGAAGCTTCTGTGTATCACCCTTCTTAAATAGTCCAAAGCTTGCATTGCCAGGCACTCCGTCCCAGGTCTTTCTTATCTCGATGTTTCTTTTGCTTGCCTTAGTATTTATAAAATAGTGAGTATTAGGGTCTTTTTACAGTCCACAATTAAGGCCCCTGCTTTACCTGATAGACGCTGCCGCCAAGCTTAACAAAGCCGACATTGTTTGCGTAGCCATTTTTATCAAGTCCATCCTGATGATAGGTTACTCTCTTGCCGTCATCACCTATTTCTGCAACTCCGTAGAATACCGGGCGGTAATCTGTATCTCCTTCCTCATAGAAAGGGCGTTTTTGTCTTAAATGCGCCTTCCCACACATTTATCCCATCTGGAGCAAAAATTTGCGGCAGTAAGAGTAAGAGTTTCAATGGTTTTGCCCTCACCGACATAAGCTTTACTCTCATCGCTGTTTGAAAAAGCTCAAATTTTGCTTCTTTGGCTGACTCTCCTCCCAGGTCTTTCTTACCTTTATAACTTCTGTATTAAGTACAGAATTGGCAAAGACGATTTTTCCTGTTTGGGATTACATCTCCAATCTTATCGAAAACTAAAAGCTTATAGTGTTTGCATTTTCACTCTTGTTGTCAGGGAAGAAGCTTTTGCCTTTGACTCATATTTATCGGCATCAGCATCTATGAGCTTCTCTGTAACGGTATATTTATAAAGGTTTCCTTCCTCATCATAAACAGGAAGTGAGATTGAATCTGTAAGATGATTGTTGTCCAGTTCAATAATCTGAGTAAGTCCATCACCCTTTGATATATGTACCTCTATCTTAGGGTTCTCATTTACACCTGTAAACCACTTTTTCTCGATTGTAAGACGCCTTGTGGTAAGGCTCTCCCATACCTTTTAGGAGAATTAAACTCTATCACGGCTCCGTCAGGCGACGTAGACAAGGTTGTCTTGCCACCTATAGGATATGGTTTTCCGTCTCTTCGCTCATCTTTTAAGTTAAGCTTATATCTTACTTTAATAGCCTCTCCCTTTGGATAGATTTATCTTCTTTACTACCAGGGTATTATCACCAACTATCTCCAACTCGACGTCTCTGACTTTCTTAGCCAGCTTTTCCTTCGCTTCATCGCTGCCGTTGATAACACCGAAAACATCGACAGTTCTTTGGTCAAAGTCTACATAATCACTCATAGAATCAGTGATAGTTCCACCAACTATTCCAGCATCCTCATTCTCACCGTTAACCTCTACAGTGAGTTCAATATCAAAAGTCCTTAGTGTCAGCATCATAGCCTACTACATTCTTGCTAACCTTGATGCCGTCAGATGTCACTTCAGCAGCGTTTTCCCAGTTGCTATCCTTGGCATTTGACTGGCTGAATCTGATTCCCTGCAAGAGGCTTACAATCATCATAGTAATCATAAGCGCAGATAGAAATACTCGCCCCTTTTTCCTTCTTCCCATAGTCATACCTCTTTTCTTTGATATTAGACTGCTCTTTAAAAAGCAGGCTCAAATTGTGTATATACCGCTTATAAAGCCTGCTTTTTCCACCTGATAGTTTATCTTAAATTGGTTTACATTTTTGGTTTACAAATTGTGAATTTACTGTTTTTAAGACACAACTTTTTCCTTTATTTTTAGGGCTTACTTTAGGCAATTACCATCAATTTGGCGAAACAGCCTTAGTATTGTATATAAATTTAACGCGGGATATGCTTTAAGGCTATCTTTTCAACCCTAATATGCACATCCCGCGTAAAATTCTAAACCGTCATGTTAATGCTTCGTTTGGTTTACAGGTTATTTAACCTTGATTTTAAGTTTTGCAAGCTGCTTAGCACTAAGCTTCTTGCCATTTACTAAAACTTCAAGTTTGATTTTACCGTTTTTAAGCTTTGCCGCCTTAAATGCAGCCTTGGTCTTAACCAGCTTATTAAGTGCCTTGATGTTCTTAGCATTTAAGAATACACTAAATTCCTTACCTCTGATTTCAAGTGAGCTTACCTTCTTTGATGCAAGCTCAGAAAAAGCCTTAGAGGTAATTACCGCACTTATCTTTGTCTTATTCTGTGGGAGAATTACGCTCTTATACTGAGACTTAGCAAGCCCTTTAAGAGTACCTCCACCTATTATCTTCTTAGCAGAAGGAAGTGTAAGAATCTGCTTATCTGTGGCACTTCCCTTAGGTATCAAAACCTCTGTGACTTCTGTTACAATAGAAGGTCCAACCTCATACTTTATCTCTTCTACCGGCTCCTTAGGTATAACAGGAGCTACAGGTATAACAGGAATACCTGAATTAGAGTATCAGGCACCGCTGGCTTTTGGCTCCGGCTTTGGTTCAGGAGTCTTTGCCTCTTCATAGTCAACCACAAAATTCTGCAAGCTTATACCAGTTGCTGCTTTCCTTAGTTATCTTAATCTGTACCTCTGTGGTTACAGGCTCTTTACCTGCCTCTACTTCTACAACAGTCTTGTCAGTTCCTTCAATCTCTCCTATCTTTGTCCAGTTCTCTCCGTCTTTTACCTCAATGTCAGCCTTACCTATGAAGTCATCTTCCACATCCTCAGGATAAACTATTGTTACTTTCTTTACCTTTACAGGCTTAGTGTAGGTAAGCTTAATCCAGCTTCCCACCTGCTGTGCTGATGAGAACTCAGGCAAAAGTATCCACTTTTCCATCTATGATGTTGCCAATCTTAAAATGGTCCGTAAGTTGATTTATTCGCAGAAGGTTCTGCTAACAATGGCACATTAAAGAAGTCCATCAAGTGCATTTACTGCCTCTTTTTAACTGCTTAAGCTTTGCTTTAGCCTCCTCAACATCTATTTCACTTTCCGTTAAGACTGCTTCTGCTGCCTCAAGTGCCTTATCAAAGGCTTCCTTCTTATCTTCGGTTGCATATCTGTATTCAGACCTTTCTTTAAGCTTCCTTGCAGACGAGATTTCATTCCAAAGCAAGCCAATTTCTTTAGGGTCTGTATCGTTAGGGATAACCATTATCTTAAATGTGGCTTTCCTTGGTAAGACCGCTTACCTTTACTTCCTTTTCGCCAATGGCTGATGTATCAGGTTCTTCAACACTAAATCTTTCGTCTGCAAGAGATATTGTTGTTTCATCTCCCCAGTATGAATATTTCACTTTTACTTCATAATCAGCCTTATTAAGCTTCGCAAGTCTTTTTACGGTATTACCTGCTTTAGGGACAACCCTAAGTCCAATGGCCGCTAAGTCAAGCCTTATCTCTGTCGTACCCTCTTCGCTTGCGTCAATGCTTCCTTTCTTAGGAATAATCTGACTTCCCCAAGATGATGAATTGCTTACCTCATAGCTATACTTCTTTCCCTTTTCAAGAGTGTAGCTATAAGTCTGGTTTTCTATTGAATATGTTGATTAATAAAAATACCTCAAACTTAAATATACCTCATTGCATAAACTATTTCAATCATATTTGGCATTATAAGGATAATTTTTGTTGATTGTAGCGATTTTATCTTAAATTTTTGTGACTATTTAAACAACGGCGCCGCATAAAAAAAGAAGCCCCTAAAAGGGACTTCTTTTTGCTTATTCATTCTTTTCAGCAGCTTTGTCAGTAGCTTCTACTACATTGATGGTACAGATATCATATTTGCCGTTAGCAATTTTTGAAATGATATGAGTCTTGCCTGTCTTTTTGGCAAGTACCTTACCGCTGGCACTTACCGCAGCGATATCAGGGTCAAGACTTGTGAATATTCCTGTTTCCGCTGTTGTATTTGGCTTAAGTATAGCCTGCAGCGTCTTTCTTTTGCCAACCTCAAGCGTAACCTCGCTCAAAGTGAGCCTTATACTTATAGCAGGGGGACCACCATATACATTACACTTAAATACAGTGTCTTCTTTTGCTGTCTTATCCTTAAGGGTAACAGTAACTGTGGCCTCTCCCACCTTAAGTGCAGAAAGTTTACCTGACTTTGAAAACACCTCACAATGCTGTCGTCACTTGACTTAAAATACGCCTTCTGATCTCTCTGTCAAATTGTAGACTTTCAAATTGAACTGGCTCTCTGTTACAAGAGAAACCTCTGTAACATTAAGCTTCGGTTCTACAACGTTCTCCTTTGTCAGTACCTCCCCGGCATACAGTTTTATTCTGTCATTGCTAAGGGACAAAAATCAAACATAGCATAACCACGACTGACAGAGCGACTTTTTTTAATAAGATTTTTCATCTATAACCTCCGTCTGTCCTATGACATTAGCATAATACAATCAAATTTTGTCATAATCGTGTCATTTTTATATAATTTTTGTAACCTTTGTTTAACTTGCAACTATGACTGAAAAAGCTATATAATTTATATTGACACGAATATTTCTGCAAGGACCTTGCTAAGCGCAGCTGTAGCAATCCTGTATCATATGGGTGGCAAATATTTTTAAACACCCATAACATAATACTAAAACGACCGAGAGGAGCGTATAGACTATGCATAATATTTTGATCGCAGATGATAATGCTGATATCACACAGGTACTTGCTGCCTATACTACCAAAGAGGGATACAACCCTGTCATTGCAGCAGACGGAGAAGAGGCTCTTAGGCTATTTGATGAGACCTCCCCTTCAGCCGTACTTCTTGACGTAATGATGCCTAAGATTGACGGCTATGAGGTCTGCCGTAAAATTCGTGAAAAATCAAATGTGCCTATCATCCTTGTTACAGCCAGGGGCGAGGGCTTTGAGAAAATAATGGGACTGGATATAGGCGCTGACGACTATATAGTTAAGCCATTTAGTCCAAGTGAGGTTATGGCAAGGCTTAGGGCTGTGCTTAGAAGGATGGTTGCTCCTGAGACTTCTACCAATGTAACAAGCGAGAATTATATAAAAATAGACAACCTTGAGATTAACCTTGACGAGTATTCTCTAAGCATAGGAGGCAAAAAGCTCTCCCTTACCAAGAAGGAAATCGAAACCATGTGGACCCTTGCTGAGAATCCTAACAAGGTATTTACAAGAGACAACCTCTTAGACAGCCTCTGGGGCTTTGACTACTTTGGAGACAGCCGTACCGTGGACTCACATATCAAAAGGCTTAGGGCAAAGCTTGATGAAGTCGAGCACCCAAACTGGTGCATAAAGACCATCTGGGGTGTGGGCTATAAGTTTGATATTGAGTCCAAGGGTTAACAGGAGGTCGATAAATGGTGTTTAAGAAACACTAACGATAAAGGCAGTGAAGATAAAATCATAGATGAGCGCTTTGAAAGAAACTTCAATACCGGTAAGAAGATAATCGGCTTTGTTGTGCTTGGCGTGGTGATTGCTTTCACTGTATTTTCAAGCATATACTCTGTGTCAGAGCAGGAACAGGCTGTAATCACGCAGTTTGGCAAGGTAGTCGGAGTTGAAGGTGCCGGGCTTCATTTTAAGGTCCCTTTCATACAGGAAAGCACAAGAGTAAATAATATGACTACTCAGGGTATGCCTATAGGCTATGAAGAGTCAGGTACCAATGATCCCAATGAGGATTTGTCGGACTACAGCGTATAGGTATGATGATTACCAAGGATTTTTAACTTGTAAACATAGATTTTTATCTTGAATACAAGGTGGTAAATCCGGAGGTGTACTTGTTTAATACCGATGAACCGCTTGATACCTTAAGGAATCTCACCAGGCATCTATCCGTTCAACCATATCCAAATATCTTGTAGATGAGGTGATGACAACTGCCAAAAGCAAGATACAGGCTGAGAGTTAGGGACAGGCTGATTGCTGAGATGCAAAAGGTTAACCTCGGTATAGAGGTGGTGTAAATGTATCCATCCAGGATGCAGAGCCTCCTACAGCAGAGGTAGTACAGGCATTTAAGGCAGTTGAGACTGCAGAAGCAGGGTGCAGAAACGGCTATAACAACGCAAATAAATATCAGAGCGAAAAAGCTTCCGTCAGCCAATGCTGATGCGGATAAGATAATAAAAAGAAGCTGAGGCTTATAAGGAAAACCGTATTGCAGAGGCGGAGGGACGGGTAGCGAGATTTTAGCGATACCTATAAGGAGTACAAGAAGTATCCCTCTCATAACCAAGAAGCGTATGTTCTATGAGACTCTTGAAGAAGTCCTTCCTAGTCTGGATGTAATCATAACGGATGGAAAGACTCAGTCAATCTACCCGGTAGACAAGTTCAATAATTAGGGAGGAAGCTTATGAAGAACAAGAGATTTTTACTTTTTATAGTGGTATTAATCGCCCTTTTCTTAGGCTTTAATTCCACCTATTCACTAAGGAAAATGAATATGGCATAAAGCTGCAATTTAATAAGATTGTTGCCATAGATGACCAGGGCGGGACTTTTATTATAAGATACCTTTTTATGCAGAATGTAAGAAAAGGTGCCTAAGTCCATACTAGCTCTATGACATACGTCCAAGTGATGTAATGACCTCAGATAAGAAGTCAATGATAGCTGATATGTACATACTTTGGAGGGTAAGCGACCCTACAGTTTATTATCAGACCTTGAATGCAAATGTCAATAATGCAAAGGACAGAACAGGAATTACCGTATACAATTCCGTAAAGTCAGTAATCTCCTCAATGACACAGGATGAAATCATAGAAGCAAGAGGCGAGAAGCTCACCCAGACCATTACCGCTGATGCCAATCCTGACATACAAAAGTACGGCATAGAGATAGTTCAGGCTCAGCTCAAATCCCTTGACCTGCCTGATGACAACAAGCAGGCTGTGTATGAGCGTATGATATCTGAAAGAAATAACATAGCCGCCTCCTACACTGCAGAGGGCGAGAGCAAGGCTAAGAAGATACAAAATGAAACCGACAAGCAGGTAGCCATACTTAAGGCTCAGGCTGAGAAGAAGTCTGCAAAGTTAAAGGCTGAGGGCGAGGCAGCAAAGTAGATGGAGACCTTGCAGCAGGCCTTATAATGATAAGGACAAGGCAGACTTTTATAACTACATCAGAAGCCTTGATGCCTTAAAGGTATCGCTTAGCGGTAAGGGTGAAAAGAGCTCGATGCTTGGCAGAGACAGCGAGCTTGCCAAGATACTTTACGGTAAAATCGAGTAAATATATATAGGTGGTAGTTTAATGAAAAATGATTCTACAGTTAAACACGTTTTCATGGTAAAGAAAAGGACTTTGAAGCAGATAATTCATAGTCTTTTTCTTTTATAATCGTTTAGAAATTATGCCATGGTCGTGGTGGCTTTTGCCATACTTACGGGCTTAATCTTTGTCCAGCTCTACTCAAGGTCTGCCATCGAGGCTAATAAAGACCTCCTCATCAAGCAGGCAGAGTCGATAGCAAAGAGAGTGAGTGTCTTTGTGGATGATGAGGACTATATAACCTATCCTTCCTTCCTGGAGGTGCTTGAGGAGCTTAAGAATATCGATGTATGGATAATTGCCAATCCCTAAGTCACCCATGCTCTAAGAAATACACCAACATAGATGTGACCAAGGAAAAATCAGCCCGAGATTGCCTCTCTGTTTGATTCTGCATTTGCAGGCGAAGCCGGAGCAGTAGATATACATTCCGACACCTATGGGTTAACTATATATTTACTTCCGTACCGATAATCAGTACGAAATCAAATAAAATCTATGGGTGCTGTATTTGTAAACCAGATATCTGAGTCACAAAACATAATTATAAACAGGAGCTTTACTATCATTGTCATAAGTACACTTATAGCCCTACTGTTCTCCCTTATCTTTGCGGTTTTCCTGGCAAGAAAGCTCTCGCACCCAATCTCTATAATGAGAAAGACCGCCTTACAGGCTTGCAGATGAGGACTACGAGGCACATACCAATATAACAGAGGGCGGCGAACTAGGCGAGCTTGCCGCAGCCATAGATTCACTTTCTGACAGGCTTAAGGAGGCAGACAACGAAAGAAAGAACCTGGAGCAGATGAGGCTTGATTTCTTTGCCAATGTATCTCACGAGCTCCCGTACACCTATAACTGTCGTCCGTGCCTACTCAGAGACCTTGCTTGACGGCATTATCGAGGATGAGGCAACCAAGGCGGAGTATTATGACAAGATGCTCACTGAATGTAAGTCCATGGAAAGACTGGTGGGTGACCTCCTTGTGCTCTCAAAGATGCAAAATCCAGACTTCGTCCTTGAAAAAGAGCCTATAAACCTTGTACAGGTGTTCTCCGACATACTGCGTGGAGGCTCGGCTCTTGCAAGAGAGAAAAATGTCAAAATCAACTTTACGACTTCAGACGAAATCCTGCTTATGTACGGGGATTACGACAGGATACGCCAGATGTTCATGGTCATAGTGGATAATGCTATTAAGTTCTCAAACGACAACGGAGATATCTATATTACCATCAGCAAGTACCGTGCAAGCGGAATAGACTCAGATTTTAGAACTACCCTGGCAGGAGATACCTATGTATATTCAGGTTATAAGCTCCTTGTAAGCATCAAAGACAACGGTGTGGGTATAGCAGAGTCCGAGCTTCCACATATCTTTGAGAAATTCTACAAGTCAAAGCTTAGACAAAATGCTAAAGGCTCAGGTCTTGGTCTTGCCATAGCAAGGCAGATAGCCATAAAAGCATGACGGCCTCTATTGAGGTAGAGAGCGAAAAGGGCAAGGGGACTGAGTTTAAATTGAATTTAATGAATTGATACTTGAATAATTGATAAATTGCTAGTAAAAATAGATTCGTTACGGAGTGGTATCGAAGTGGTTATAACGGCCCTGACTCGAAATCAGGTAGTCTCTAACGAGGCTCGTGGGTCTCGAATCCCACCCACTCCGTTTTTATATCTACCCCATATAAGAAAATTTATTATCTTTTAATATGTAAAAAGACTCGTAAGTAGCCATTTTGCAAAAATGAGCGAATTACGAGTCTTTTGCAAGGATTACTAAAGCTTAGCTGTAACAATCCTAGATCAATGGGTGTCAAATGCTTTTGACACCCATATCATTTTTATAAATACGACAGCTCTTTTTAATAACTAATATAAAGTCTAGTATTCAATCTTCTCCACAGCCTGGCCGGTCTTTAGGTCAAATGAATATACCTTATTGACATTGGCAGGCACTATGTAGAAGTAGTCTCCTATATAGAGTCCTCTGCAATCGCTTCTGAAGTAGTTCTCTCCCTCAAGACTGTCCACGCTAAACTTTTCATAGAAGCCTTTTTCCCTGTCAAAGCCGTATACCACATACTTTTCAAGGCTTTTCCCTTGCTTTCATCGTAGGTTGCGACCGCTAAGCCTATGAGGTTCTTGCCTGCGTCTATGGTTATTGCCTTTCCTGTCATATTCTGCAGTTGAGGATGAATATTTGTCTTCACTGTAAATGGTTTTAGCAATTTCTCTACATCATAAGGATTGAAATGTCAAACATAGACAGCTTAAGCCCCTTTACTGCCCTCCCTCTTTTTCATCCGCATCCTGTCCAAGTCCAAAGAGGAGGCCACTTCCAAATGGATGGAGATACTCCGAAAATCCCGGTATCTTAAGGTAGCCAAGCACCTTAGGAGCAGATGGATTGCTTACATCTACGCTAAAGAGCAGGTCAGTCTGCCTAAATGTAACAAAGTAAGCCATATCTCCCATAAATCTTGCTGACTTGATATACTCTCCCTTTGCAAGCCCATCAATCTTGCCTACTACCTTTAAGTCCTTATCGAAGATGTAGAGTGAATTTTCTGTGGTATCTTCCTCTTCATCATCATCTGCCACATCAAAAGGAATTATCCTAAAACTGTTCTTTTCTTTTGTAACCACGACTCTAAGGTTTCCCTTGTATTCATCAAGGAGAAATCATCATTGAAGGTTCCCATAACAGAAGCGCTTGCCTGAGGGCGTGATTATACCGTTTTTGTAAGAATACTTTGTTATCTCAGTCTTGTTCCGGTTATAATATAGTCCGTATGCCAAAAGTAAATATTTTCACTGCTCACATATACATTATAGCCTGAATCCATAATCAGCTTTTTATCGATTATCTTCTCAGGGTTCTTAACATCAACTGAGGTCACAACTGTGTAGCTTTCTCCATCCGAATACTCAGGCACATAGATTCTTCCGATATCAATCTTCTTGCCGTCTACCTTTGGAACCAGCTTACTGTAGTCAACCTTTTTCACACCTTCCATAAGGTAATAATAGTTATAGTTATAGGTATGTGAAAATGTATAGATGATGCCATCCTTCATCCTGGTACTGCCTATAGAGCCCTCTTGAGTGTGCTTTTGTCTTAGTACCGGTTTCTCAGGATTGGTAATGTCATAAAAGAGAACCTCTGCAGTGTTAATATTCGACCCATATCCATACAGGCGGCCGGCTCCTGACTCTACTGCATATGTGTCTGCAAAGACTACAAGTGTAGTCCCTTCAACCATCATATCGTTGTAGTAGTAGCCTATTCCTCTCTTTTCCCTATCAAGGGAAATCCTTGAAGTTATGGCATTCATCCTGCCGTTATCCGTCTTTATTATCCTGACCTCGGACGCTCCGTCATTGTCATTCTTAAGCACATAGATGTATTTCCCATCTGTCTTTACGATGTCAGCCTCGTCCACTCCCTCTGTTCTGGTATTTGTTTTTGAGTAATCATTTTCTGTTTTAGCAGTATCATTTTCTGCACCGCTCTCTTCTTTCGCCTGAGGTGCGGCATCTGTAGCCTCTTCTGTAGCAAATGATTTTTTGCTATCTAAAAGATAGTCATAGGTATTTCTTTTCCCTGATGACTTTGCCAAGAAGGTGTACTAGCTCCTTTGTAGTTCTTAAATTTCTTTATTCCCTCAACCGCCTTTTCTCAGCTTTTTCTGCTTTTAGCGCCAGCCTTCTTCCCTGATTACTACATTTGGCAGTCCTGTAAGCACATTTCCTGCCATATCAGAAGGGTTTATTAAATCCTGTATTTATCATGACAGCAAAGGCTGCTGCAACTGCGCCTACTGCTGCCATAGAGCCAACCATCCAATGTTTCATAGTTTTCCTCCTTTATTTCCCTGCTTGCATCTTCTTTAGAAGCTTCTCTTTTATTCTCTCAGGCTGCAAAGAATCCGGTATTTCAATGTCTTCATCTGCCAAACCTTTAAGCATTTCAAGAATCTCATCTCTCTATCCATATCGGTTTCGATAGTTCTCCTTACTCTTTTTATTACCGCTTTAAGCTTCTGCAAGTGTTTTTGCTTTTTGGACCTGACTGTGGCAGGCTTTAGTCCTAATATCCTTGCTATCTCATCCCCCTTGTACCCCTCAAACACCGACAGGCAGATGATGAATCTCTCTTCATTTTCAAGTTCCATAAGCATTTCTTTTAGCTCAAGGCTGTTAAACTCTGCATTATAAGCTTCTCTTTGTCCTCTCATCCGAAAGCTCAGTTACATTATCACTGACCTCTTCCTTTAAGAGAGCATAGTTTCTTAAGCTTCATCCTGCATTTATTGGTTAGAATTTTACTATCCAATTCCTAAACAGGCTGTCATCTCTAAGGCTTTCTATCTGTCGGTACGCATCAAGCACAGTTTCCTGCTCACTATATCCTCTGCATCTTCTTTATTCTTTAGAAAATACAGGGCAAGTCTGTACAGGTCCTTTTGCCACCCTCAGAATACAGCCTTGTAAATACCAGCATCTCTAATCATCGGTTAACCTCTATCCGCCAAAAGGCAATAAACTAGTTTCACTTTTAATAAGTGTATGTTGTAGAAAATGTTGCAAGGGAAATAAATTTTTAAAAAGGCTCACGTCTGCTGCCTGCAACTGCCCATACTAGATCTTTTAGAAACCCATGAGTAAGTGTCTTCCTCATATTCAGCTTCATTCCGATTTGTTGGCACCATAGGCACCATTGCTTTCGCGCATCCTCCCACTACCGGGCGGATTCGAACTGTACCGTTAGAAACGTGCGCTGCTAGGTGCACTAGGAGCAGGTGGCATTTTTACTGCCACCTGCTATAAACTCATTTTTGATTCTTGCGTAAAAGTAGTCATTCGTGTTTTTCTTAATTTTTAATCAACTCATAGCATACACCTTCGTTAATCATTAACTCCTCAAATGTCCCTTTGTTCAACGAGTTTACTGTTTTAAAACAAAAATACCATCAAATTTTTGCATTAATGTAGGATACAGATCGTGTGTTATAATTATTCTGGTTTTTTCAGTCATATTTTGCAAGGTCTCGATTATTTGATATCCTGTCTGAGTATCCAATGCAGAAGTTGCTTCATCCATTAGTAGAACTTTAGTGCCCTGCATAATACTTCTCGCAATGCCAATTCTTTTGCCTTTCTCCTCCAGACAGGGCATTACCACCTGCTCCACAAGTGTATTCCAAACCTTTATTTTTCCACAATCTCCTTTTAGTCCTGATTTTTGTATTGCCTGCTCAAGTTTTTGTTCATCAAAAAGCCCAAATAAAAAGTAATATTATCTTTTTATAGAGGCATTGAAAATAAAGTATATCTTGAGAAACAACCGAAACAAGCTCCGTTATACTTTCTGAAGCTATTACACTAATTTCCACATCATCATAATATATTTCTCCCTCATAGTCTTTTATTAATACCGGCAAGAAGGTTCAAAAAGTAGACTTTTCCGCTCCCACTCTCTCCTATAACAGCATAGCATCCATTCGCTGGTGATTTTTATCATGTAACTTTAGTCAGACCTGCTGAAAAATCATTAAAAATAATAAGATAATTCATTCAGCTTTAATACACTTTTTGCAGGTCAAAGAACATAATTTACCAATTTCTTTGTTTCGTCTGTAATAATCTATCATTTTTCAACCAGCCTTTTTGCCGATTTCATCTTTGCATATAAGCTCAGGCATCGTTATGTCCCTAACTGGCTTATATTCTTCATAAGTTGAATAAAAACAATTATAATGCCCACTGAAACTGACTCATCTTTTTGTGACAGAAAGCATTCCAATAAAGAAGAACGTTATTTGTGAAACATGACCGGCAATTGACGCAATATACGCTACAGAAATTTCAATCATGTTCTCTATGACTAAAAAGCCCTCAGATGCCAAATGGTTACTTATCTCAACTTGTCATAAATCTCCGCTTTAGCACTTTTAATTGTCTTAAATCCCTCGGAGAGTCTCCGCAAATTCCCCTAAAAAGCAGCTATTAGCATCTCGACAGCCCCTCTTCACTATTCTCAACTTCTTTCATACGGAAAGAAGAAAACACAAGAGGAAGAAGGGAAATTAAAAAGCGATAGCAGATAGTTCTCCACACTATAGTAGAACATCATCACAATAGTGCCAACAAAAATTCATTATCAGTTCCACTGCATATGGAATCAACTCTATATAATTATCCATAATCAATGCCAGAGTCATTTTGATAATGCTGAAACATAAGTTGCAGTATCTTCTTCATCGAACGTGGCTATATCAGAACATCTCCATACGTATAAGATTTGTACTGCTCCAGAGCCTTGCTTCTAAATGCAGTCCAACAATAATACTCAATAGACACCTCCCATGATTAAGAGAATAACACATATAAGAGATAATAAAAGCAAATACTGTAGCGAGTAATCTGCTTCTTTTAGCAATAGTATCTATACTTGCATAAGTGCAGAAAAACCCTAATCCTGCAAATACCTTAAAACAAATACCAATTATCGAGAATATTAGCATTTTCTATTGTTTTAAAATATAGCTTTCCCTACCTGAAGATACTTCACCGCTATTCATATTTATGCCCTCACTTTTGTAATAGTCTTAGATATGTACAAAACATATTTTCATACAGTAGCTGATTTATAATAGCATATTTGAGTTGTAACATAGACTTTTAATAGCCCTGGTGCCGCTGTTTTGTTTTAAAACCAGCACATAAAAATACATATTACGATTGTTTCTTTATTCCTTTTGCTTTTATCAGTTCTTTTATTTCTTGCTTTAGTTTATCCGCCTTTTTCTTTTTATCAAATCCAAAGCTTTGCAAATAACTCTTGCCATTACTATCATATACCGCATATCCTTCTGAACTCAAAAAGCCAGCTCTGTAAGAGCTTTTTGCTATTTCCTGATGAAACATCAATTATATAAATAGTTACTACATAACCATTATTCTCGAAGCTATAATCGCTCTTCTGAAATAACCCTTTAATAGTTGGATATAGCTTAATTCCTTTTAGGATATCATCCATTTCTTCATAATATTCTGGTAGCTCATAAATCTCGCTATCAATAGCAGGTTTTACATTATCTTCATCAAATTTCAGATATGATTTACTAAATGCAACAAATACCACTCTTCTTTCCTGTTGGTATATCCACCTCTTTTAGGAATAAATAGAAAGCCTGCTATTGTAAATCCTAAAAGAATAACAAGCAGCATTAATATTTTTGTATCTTCTTGTCATTTTTATCCCCCTTTACTCTAGTGGTTTATAATCATATAATATATTAAAACCACTCATATATCAACAGACTTTAAAGTCCTATTTGGATATATTTCACAAAGACATACGAAAGGAGGAGAAAGTTTGTCCATTCCCGCATTTTTCAAATGTAATAATGTAGTAAGCGTAGTTTTAGCTTGATAAATTGGCAGAATTTTCATTATAATATAGGTAAGGAAAGTAAGGAATACAATGTACTGTAAAGGAGAAATGATATGGAATTAGCAAAAGTTACTTCGAAAGGTCAAGTCACAATTCCAATTGAGATACGCAAAAAACTAGGAGTTAAAAATGGAGACAAAATCCTATTTGTAGAGGAAGCGGGAAGAATATATATGCTCAATTCCTCAATGGATGCTTTACGCGAAGCTCAAAAAGAATTTTTCGGTGAAGCAGAAAGAGTAGGTCTAAAAGATGATGATGACATAATGAAGATGATAAAAGAACTTAGAGAAGAAAGTTGGGCAAAGTAAATGAGAGTTATGTTGGATACCAATGTCTTACTTTCTGCTCTTCTTTTCCCAAACACTAAAATGAACTCAATTATGAACTATATATTTACGCATCATCAGCTTGTCTTGTCTTCATATGTGGTAGATGAATTAAAAACAAGTAATTAAAAGAAAATTTTCCATAAAAGAAAAAGCCATCAACAAATTACTTATGTTAATGAGCTTTGAATATGTTTATACTCCAAACGAGTTAGAAAATGATTTGTTTTATATCAGAGACATAAAAGATTATCCTGTATTATATACTGCAATCATTGAAGATATAGATATCCTAATAACAGGAGACAAGGATTTCTCTGATATAAATATACATAAACCTGAGATAATGTCACCATCTCAGTTTATGGAAAACTTCTTATAAAAATCGAGCTAGAATTACCTATTGTTTCCCAACAAGTAATTTATAAACTTTTCTACTTCTTCTGCAAATCTTTTTGTACATATAATGCGAGCAAGAATGCGTCCACGAATCATCATATCAAACTGACCTTTCAGCACGATATCAGCTATTTGCTCATCTGACATATAAGTCTTTAGTTCCTCGTCTACTTTTTAGTCCGTTATCAATGAATACTTCATACAGTTCCTTCTGCAGATAAAGCATTTAACTGCTCATATGTATATTTTGCAGTTTTTCTTGTTCCAACAAATTTACAAATTATTACTGCTGATAAAATTATAATAACAAGACAAATTATAATTTTTATATTTATTTTTCATCTACCTCACCTCCTATTCTTAAAAGGAATTATTGAACTTATACAATCTATATATATGGTGTTCTTTGTTGTCTCCATTCTTATACCTCTGCGGATTTATACTTTTCATTGTCTTCCTCCAATCATTTGTTATTTTGACTTACATAACGCTTAGGTTTATAATATAAGTCCTTTCTCATCATGCGTAGAATTCTGCATTATGAAAAAGGGTGAATATTTGTCATTTAGTATTCTTGACTCAGCAAAAAATCCACTAAGTGTACGATTTTTACACCGTTTACATTTCCAGTGGCTAATTCGTCCAATGTCACAACATACTTAGGGTAGTGATCCTTGATAGCAAGGAGATTGGCTATTTCGGTCAGATTCTTCAGGCAGCTTACGGCATACCTGAACGTAGATACGCTCATCACGATGCACTGCCACAAAGTCAATTTCTTTTAGTTTCTCCCTATATATACCTCATAACCTCGACGACGTAGCTCAAAATATACTACATTCTCCAACATAGCTGCGATTGACTTCGGATTAAACTTGATGATGCAATATTTTAGGGATGCATCTGCCAGATAGAATTTTTCCTGGGTCTTCAGTACAGATTTCCCCTGCAAATCATACCGCTGACAGCGATAGACCACAAACGCCTTTTCTAAATAGCTCAGATAGTTATATATAGCCTCCACCGACAGGGAACGCCCTCGCTTTTTAGAAACTTAACAATGGCATTTTGCAGAAAAAGTTTTTGCTAACATTTTTCCACGATATACTTTTACACAACGGTTAAATAAATCAAAGTTCGTAATGTTGTGCCGTTTTGTAATATCGTTCGTGACAACAGAGTTATAGATGCCCTCTACAATCTGATAGGAGGAACGTTCGTCAAAGCTGCCTAGTGCCACAATGGGGAAACCGCCCAATCTCAGGTATTCGTTTAACAATTCCTTAGGAGAGCGGAATCTGTTTTTGAATTCCAAATACTCAGCAAAGGATAAGGTATAAACCGGAATGGAAATGTAGCGCCCTGTCAGGTAAGTGGATATTTCCCTGCCATCAGCTTTGAATTGGAGCCTGTCACATAAATATCGGTGTTGGCATTCTCAAACAGACTATTGACCGCTTTTTCCCAACCTTCAACTTCCTGTACTTCATCCAGCAAAAGGTAGTACCGCCCTTTATCGGTCATTTTTACCTTTATACCATTATACATATCTTTGTCTGTCATACCATCATCAAAATCCTCAGATGTATAACGCATACTAATAATATGGTCTGAGGCAACCCCACTTTCAAGCAAATCATCCCAGCATATCTAGAATTGTAGATTTGCCACAGCGCCTGATTC
>BNJV01000704.1_pt1 | contig 87914 bp, 74 predicted proteins | sample 8540591 | NCBI WGS metagenome assembly BNJV01 (sample SAMD00202457, study PRJDB9452) | human saliva metagenome | host: Homo sapiens
AGACGGTTGGGGGCAAGTGCGATGGGGGAGTAGTTGAGCGCCTTTGGGGAAAAAGGGCTTGATGCCGACGTGGAGGAGGATGTTTCGGCATGCGTGAGCAGAGAGAAGCGTGGCTTTTGAGGGAAAATCTGCATTTCAGAGAGGAGATTTTCTGCCGATCTTTCACTGCACGCACTGTTTTTGTCTTGTTTTTGAAATGCATACATGACATATTTGTGGTGTTTCCATCCTTTTCTTAGGTTCAGAACGAAATATGTGTGCTTCATATAAGAAAAGGGCGTCGACACTTTGCCGACGTCTGTTCTTTTTTGTACTTTTGTTTCGCAAGCCAGAGGTGCGCTGCATTAGTGAATAGCACGCAATGCAAGTTTTCCTCGCCTACTATCGCAGAAGTCATACACAAATTCCTATATCAAACACATTTGATTCAATGGCAGCATTAGATCTCACAAAGTACGGCATCACGGGTACTACCGAAATCGTACACAATCCTTCTTACGAAAAGCTCTTCGAAGAAGAAACCAAGGAAACCCTCGAAGGATACGAAAAGGGTCAAGTGACCGAACTCGGCGCTGTGAACGTGAAGACGGGTATCTACACCGGCCGTTCGCCCAAGGATAAGTTCATCGTTGTGGACGAGAACTCCAAGGACACCGTTTGGTGGACCACCGAAGGTTACAAGAACGACAACCACCCCATGTCTGAATCGACTTGGGCTGTTGTGAAGGATCTTGCCAAGAAGGAACTCTCGAACAAGCGTCTCTTCGTTGTCGATGCTTTCTGCGGCGCCAACAAGGACACGCGTCTCGCTGTTCGCTTCATTGTGGAAGTTGCTTGGCAGGCTCACTTCGTGACCAACATGTTCATCAAGCCCACGGCTGAAGAGTTCGAAAACTTCGAACCCGACTTCGTGGTTTACAACGCTTCTAAGTCGAAGGTTGAAAACTACAAGGAACTCGGTCTGAACTCCGAAACTTGCGTTGCCTTCAACATCACCACCAAGGAGCAGGTGATCCTCAACACTTGGTACGGTGGTGAGATGAAGAAGGGTATGTTCTCGATGATGAACTACTACCTTCCCCTCCGCGGCATCGCTTCGATGCACTGCTCTGCCAACACGGACCTCGAAGGCAAGAACACCGCAATCTTCTTCGGTCTCTCCGGTACGGGTAAGACCACCCTTTCGACCGACCCGAAGCGTCTCCTCATCGGTGACGACGAACACGGTTGGGACGACAACGGCGTCTTCAACTTCGAAGGTGGTTGCTACGCTAAGGTGATCAACCTCGACAAGGAAAGCGAGCCCGACATCTACGGTGCCATCAAGCGCAACGCACTGCTCGAAAACGTTGCAGTTTCTGCTGATGGTAAGATCGATTTCGCCGACAACAGCGCAACGGAGAACACCCGCGTTTCCTACCCCATCACCCACATTAAGAACATCGTTCGCCCCATCTCGGCTGCTCCCGCCGCTAAGAACGTGATCTTCCTCTCGGCTGATGCCTTCGGCGTACTGCCTCCCGTTTCGATCCTCAACGCAGGTCAGACGCAGTACTACTTCCTCAGCGGCTTCACCGCTAAGCTCGCCGGTACGGAACGTGGTATCACGGAACCCACTCCCACTTTCTCCGCTTGCTTCGGTCAGGCCTTCCTCGAACTCCACCCGACGAAGTACGCTGCTGAGCTCGTGAAGAAGATGGAAAGAGCGGTGCCAAGGCTTATCTCGTGAACACGGGATGGAATGGTACGGGCAAGCGCATCTCCATTAAGGACACTCGTGGTATCATCGACGGTATCCTTTCCGGTGCTATCCTTACTGCTCCCACCAAGCAACTCCCCATCTTTAACTTCGAGATCCCCACGGAACTCACGGGCGTTGCCACCGAAATCCTCGATCCTCGCGACACTTACGCTGATCCTTCCGAATGGGAGAAGAAGGCGAAGGATCTCGCAGGTCGCTTCATCAAGAACTTCGAGAAGTACACGACCAACGAAGCCGGCAAGGCACTCGTTGCTGCAGGTCCCCAGCTCTAATCGATAGCAACCTCTCGATTAAAGTGTGACCTTTCCACACAGCGGCATCTCCCCCACGGGAGGTGCCGCTTCTTTTGTATCCTTGCAGTGAGAGTAGGTTCATCGCTTCGTTATTTTGCCTTTGCGATGGGCGTTTGCCTCCTTAGGCCGTAGCTTTTTCCCTTTGAAAATGCGTTTTTTCCCCGTCGTACAAGTATAGCTCCTTTGCTGAGTGGAAAAAAGGCGATGGAATTTTCGTGCCGGGGCCGAGTGCAAGCACGTTGCGCAGCGCGTGATTTCAATGCTCGCCTGCGGGGAAAGAAAACCCGAAAGAGTGGTTTTCGAATAGAAAATACGTAACTTTGCTCCACATCTATCATTTCCGGCAATGACACTACAACAATTAGAATACGTCGTGGCATTGGCAGACCACGGTCAATTTCTCAAGGCCGCGGAAGCCTGCGATGTCACACAACCCACGCTCAGTTCGATGATCCAGAAATTGGAAGACGAACTGGGAGCCAAACTCTTCGATCGGCGCAGTAAACCTGTGGTGGCCACCGTTGTGGGACGGATTGTAGTGGAGCAAGCCCGCGAACTCCTCAATGGGGCACGCCGTTTGCGCGAGCAAGTAGACGAACAACAGAGTTCTGTTTGCGGAGAATTCAGCGTGGCCGTATTACCCACCATCGCGCCTTACCTGCTCCCGCGTTTCCTACCGGAGTTTTCGAGGAAATATCCTCAAATCGACTTGCAAATTAGCGAAATGAAGACCGCCGATGTGAAGCGGGCGCTGCTTAAAGGAGAAATCGATGCAGCCATCGTCGCCCAGCTCAGTGAATTGGAGGAATTCAATGCCGACACGCTTTTTTTCGAGCAATATTTTGTCTATGCCTCCCCCAGCAGCGAATTGCACGATCGCGATTCCATTCGGACGGCCGATTTGCGCGAAGTGCCCCTTTGGTTACTCGACGAAGGGCATTGCTTCCGCGACCAATTGGTCAGCTTCTGTCATCTCAAATCAGCGCGTCGCAGTCAGCGGAGTTACCATCTCGGCAGCATCGAAACGTTCATGCGCATGGTCGAGAGCGGTTTGGGTGCCACGTTCATTCCTGAGTTGAGCACGTTTCAACTCTCCGAAGAGCAAAAACGGCTGGTGCGTCCCTTTGCCGTCCCGGTGCCGACTCGAGAAATCGTGCTGCTCACCGCACAAGATTTCGTGCGCGAATCGATGCGCCGCCTACTCGTCGATGAGATTCGTGCTGCCGTGCCGCCTTCCATGCACCGACTCACGCGCGCCCAGAAGAGTATCTGACAGAAACACATGGCTTCGGTCTCAAAAAATGTACCTTTGTCGTCTATCGAGGCATTTTCACGACAATAAAAGGTTAAAATAATGTGCGAAGCCGTCATTTGTTCAGCACAACCTTCCTCACTCCCTGCCAAACATTTATATTTGCCCACCAACCAACTCACAGTCGTATGAAAAAGTATCTCATTCTCCTACTCATCGCCCTCGGCAGTTTCGTCAGCGTCCAGGCGCAGAAATTTGCACTCATCGACATGGAATATATCATGCGCAACATTCCCGCTTACGAGCGTGCCGGCGAACAACTCAACCAAATTTCCAAGAAATGGCAGGCCGAGGTCGAAGCCCTCGACAACGAAGCCAAGACGCTCTACCGCAATTATCAGAACGAAGCTGTCTTCCTTTCTGAAGCACAGAAGAAAGATCGTGAGGACAAAATCGTGAAGAAAGAGAAGGAAGCGGCCGACCTCAAGAAAAAATATTTCGGACCCGAAGGCGAACTCTACAAGAAGCGCACCGCATTGCTCCAACCTATTCAAGACGAAGTGTACAACGCCGTCAAGGCCGTGGCGCAAGCCAAAGGCTTCCAGCTCATTCTCGATCGAGCCAGCGAAGGAGCCGGCATAATTTTCGCCTCCCCCGCGATCGACATCAGCAATGAAGTACTGGCCAAATTAGGCTATTCCAACTAAATGTCGTACTTTTGCCCAAACCTAACATCAAACATTACAAGATGCTCAAGAAATTGCTCCTCATGGTGCTCATGATGGCACCTCTCAGTCTCCTCGCTCAGAAATTTGCCCACTTCAACTCCCAGCAAGTCATTTCTGTTTACCCCGCCGCCAAGGCTGTGCAAACCGAACTCGAGGCACTCGGCAAGCAGTACCAGACCGACATCGAAACGATGCAAAAGGAGTTCCAAGCCAAGTTGGAAAGTACCAGAAGGAAGTCAACGACAAAACGCCCGCCAACATCCGTCAGCGTCGCGAAGCCGAGTTGCAGGATCTGCAAACCAAGATTCAGCAGAGCGTGCAAGACAATGAGCAGGCTTTCCGTCAAGCACAGCAAACAAAGTTCAAGCCCGTGCAGGACAAGATCATGGCTGCACTCGAACTCGTCCTCAAAGAAGGCAACTATGTCTACGCGATCGACGAAGCCATGGTGCAAGGTGTGACCATCAACAAGGCCCTCTCCACCGACATCACCGCGCAGCTCAAGGCAAAGCTCGGCATCAAGCAGCAATAATCACGGACTCTCATCACGAGTCTTTCCTCCATAGCATTTGAAACCAGTGTGGAAACATCGCGAAACCGACACTCGTTTCAAATGCTTTCTTTGGCTTTGCACCCTGCAAAACCCAGTCTTTTCTCTTGTTTCGCCCATGACCCGATCTTTTCTTTTCGGTCTCCTCACTTTTTCTCTCTTCATCTTCGGTGCACCCCGTGCAGCGGCCCATGTTTCCCCCACACTTGCCGTCACCACACGTACGGCGGTCGACACGGTGGGGACCACTCCCGCCGTCGATCCCACACGTTATACCACGGCGCAGCGATCGGCCGACCTTTTCGCCCGCACCATCGTGGGCCGTCTCGACACCCTGCTGAAAGACCCCCTCTTCGATCGGTCGCAAGTGGGAATCTGTGTCTATGATCTCACCGACGACCGCACACTCTACGCCCACGGATTGCACCAGCGCTTGCGTCCCGCCTCCAACATGAAGGTGATCACGGCGGTCGCCGCACTCGATTTGCTCGGTGCCGACTATCGTTTCGCCACCACCCTCCAAGCCAGCGGCGAACCCGACGATTCGGGTCGAGTGACCAACGTTTACATTCGCGGCGGCATGGATCCGCTCTTCGCACACGACGATTTGCGCTCCATTGTCGAAGAGTTGCGGCGACACGGCGTGCGAAATTGTGGGCGATGTGGTGCTCGATGCCACGATGAAGGACACGGCGACCTTGGGACGCGGATGGTGTTGGGACGACAAGGCACGACCGCTCACGCCTCTCCTTTACCGTCGCGGCAACAAGCTCTCCGACAACCTCCTGCGCGCCCTTTCGCAGGCCGGCATCACGGTCGGTGGCTTTGTGCGCACCGGCGTGGCGCCCACAGCGGCCCCGGTTTGGCTCGCCCGCACCCACACCATCGACCAAGTGCTGCGACCGATGATGAAAGAGAGCGACAATCTCTGTGCCGAGAGCATGTTTTTCCAAATGGCGGCCCTTTCGCGGCGCCCTTATGCCAACTATCGAGATGCCGTGGCACAGATGTCGAAGCTGATTGCCCGCTGGAACGTGAGCCCCGACGAATACCAAATCGTCGACGGCAGCGGACTCTCGCTCTACAACTACCTCACCCCCGAACTGCTTGTCCTGAGTTTGCGCTACGCCTACCGCAACGGCGAGATTTATCAGCACCTCTATGCCGCGCTCCCCATCATGGGACGCGACGGAACCCTGCGCACACGCAATCGCAACACCCCTGCGCAAGGCAATGTGCGCGCCAAAACCGGATCGGTCGAGGGCGTAAGTTCTCTCTCCGGTTACGCGTTGGCGGCCAACGGGCACCAACTTTGTTTTTCGATCATCAATCAAGGGGTGCGCAACATGGCCGAGGGACGCAGGTTCCAAGACCGCGTTTGCCGCGCACTGACCGACGGATTGTCCACGCCGCACATTCGTCCCGACGAAATCTCCGAACCCGCTCCGAGTTCCGTGAACCAGCCGGCAGGAGAAGAGAACGGACCGGACGACGGCGACGGAGATTGACCTCGCGAGCCGACCAAATGACGCATGCAGGCGCGCAAACGGTCGTCCGACGCCGCCCAGTGCCGACTTTCCGCACCACATGAGCGCAGCAGTGCGCTTCCACTCAACACAACAGCCCGAAGACCGGCTCACAGACTGGTCTTCGGGCTGTTTTTTTGCTATTTCGGGCTGCTGTCTTCGCGTTTTCGACAATTAAGTGGGGGATTCTCGCGCAAAGTGCGCTGCTTTCGGCCGAAAGTCCCGCGTTTTTTGTGTCGCACGGCGGGCTTACCGGTTTTTCTTGTAACTGATTACAGCCCAGGTGCCCATCAACAGATCGATCACGGCGAGGGCCAATACTTGGTGGGCGATGCTGCCGAAGTTGCCCCCGCGAATGAAGACCGTGCGCACGGCTTCGATGAAGTAGCTCACGGGATTGAGGTAGGTGGTGAGGTAGACGGCGGCAGGCATCGAGCGGGTGGGGGTGAATAAGCCCGAGAGTTGAATGAGAATCATGACGAAAAACCACATCACAAAGATGGCTTGTTGCATGGTGTCGGAGTAGTTGGAAACGATGAGTCCGAACGACGAGAAGAACATGGCCAAGCACATGGCCAATAAGTAGATGAGTGCCACGTTGCCCACCGGCGTAACGCCGTGCACCACCCGCGCCAAGGTGAGGCAAACCGTGATCACGAAGAAGGCAATGAGCCAATAAGGGATGAGTTTGGCGAGGATGAATTCCCATTTCTTCACGGGGGTCACATTGATTTGCTCGATGGTGCCGGCTTCTTTCTCGCTCACAATGTTGAGCGTGGGCAGGTAGCCGGTGACAAGCATCACGATCAGTGCGAAGAGCGCCGGGATCATGAAGAGCTTAAAGTTCAGCTGCTTGTTGAAAAGGAAGAGTGTGGAGGCTTTGTCGCGCAGGGCGGCGGTCGAAGGTTGCACGTTGGCAGTGACGATTTGCGACAGATAGTTCGAACCCAGCGCACCTTTGGTGCCGTTGACGGCGTTGGCCGCAATGAGCACTTGGGGCGTTTGGCCGAGCGCAAGCTGCCGTCCGAATTGCGGAGGGATCACCACGACAATGTCGGCCGACGACTGCTCAATGTCTTGGAGCGCGGCGGCATAGGTGGGCTGCTGGCCGCGGAATATGAAGTAGCTGTTGGCCGCAATTTCGTGCACAAGGCGTTGAGAGGCCGTGCTTCGGTCGTTGTCCACCACGTCGACCACCACGTTTTTCACCTCCATGTTCATCACCCACGGCATGACGCACATCACCATGATGGGAAAAAACAGAATCAGCCGCGGGATGAACGAGTTGCGACGGATCTGAATGAACTCTTTTCGGAGCAAATGTTGCAGTGCCATGGCGGTTTAGGCTAATCGGGTGTTGAACTTGGCGAGCGAAAGGGTGAGCAGGGCGACGAACATGCCCAGGAGCACGAGCATTTCGTTGAGCACTTGCTTAGCACCGACGCCCATGATCATGAGTTTGCGCATGGCACTGATGTAGTAGCGCGTGGGGATGGTCGCTGATATGTATTGTAAGATCCGCGGCATCGATTCTACCGGGAAGAGCATGCCCGAGAGCATGATGATAGGCATGATCAATACCATGGCGGACAGCAGGAGAGCGACGAGTTGCGTTTGGGCCACGTTCGAAACCAGCAGCCCCAAAGAGAGTGCCAACAGGATGTAGAGGGTGGAAACAGCGAAGATCCAAAATAGCGATCCGCGCACCGGCACGTGGAGCACGAAAGCTGACATGAGGAGAATGGAGATGAGGATGAGAAAGGCCAAAATGAGGTAGGGAACCACCTTGGCCGCGATGATGACAAGCGGCGGAGTGGGCGAAACAAGTAGGACTTCCATGGTGCCTTTCTCCTTTTCGCGAACGATAGAGATGGAGGTCATCATCGCACAAATGAGCATAAGCAGCATGCCCATGATGGCGGGCACGAAGTTGTAGGCCGATTTCATTTGCGGGTTGTAGAGCAACTTGGTGTTCACCGCGCCTCCCGACGGATTGGTCAGCACTGCGCCGGCATAGGTCGACCATTGTTGTGCCATGTTGGGGTCCGTGCCGTCTACAATGAGCTGATAGTCAGGTCGAAGGATCGAGAAATGTGCAGAAAACACCACGGCCAGGTCGGCTTTCTGGTCTTGAATGAGTCGGCGGGCCTCGGCCGGGGTGGCAACGGCGCGCGTGACGGTGAAATACGCCGAAGCACTCAACCGATCGACGGCCTGTTGGGTGGCGTAATTGGTCTGGCTCGTGACAATGACTGTGCGCACATTTTTTACATCGTTGGTGATGGCGAACCCGAAAAGGAGCATCAGGACAATCGGCATGCCGAAGAGCATCAGCATGGTGCGCTTGTCCCGAACGATGTGTTTGGCCTCTTTGATGACCAATGAGAGGAATTGCTTCATGTGGCGGGTGGAGAATAAAGAAGGTGGCGTAGGTGGTGCGAAATGCTGCCGCGGTGTGATCGGCCTGCGCCCACTTGCGAACAAGGGGTGCGTGGGAGAGCGTCGGGCGGTGTGGGAGAGTGCCGGGCGTGTGGGGAGCGGTTGGGTCAATCGGCGCTGCGGGTGGCGCGACGCGCCAGGAGGGTGAACACGTGGTCCATGTCGGGCTGATCGAAACGCCGCTTCAACTCGGCGGGAGTGCCCAGGGCTTCGATTTTACCATCCACCATGATCGAAATGCGGTCGCAATATTCGGCCTCGTCCATGTAGTGGGTGGTGACAAAAACGGTGATGCCGCGGCGAGCGGCGTCGTAGATCAATTCCCAAAACTGGCGGCGCGTCTCGGGATCAACCCCGCCGGTCGGTTCGTCGAGGAACACAACGCGCGGATCGTGGAAGATGCTCACCGAAAAGGCCAGTTTTGTTTCCATCCTTGCGGTAGGCGTGACACCAACGTGTTGCGATGTTCGGAGAATCGGAGGCGACTGAGCAGCGCATCGGTCTTTTGGCGTATCTCTTTGTCGCTCAGACCATAAATTCCGGCGAACAAACGGATGTTTCGGCCACGGTGAGGTCTTCGTAGAGCGAGAATTTCTGGCTCATGTAGCCAATGTGGCGCTTGATTTGCTCGTGTTCGGTGCGAATATCGTAGCCCGCCACACGACCTTTCCCGCCGGTGGGCTGGTTGAGTCCGGTGAGCATGTGCATGGCAGTGGTCTTGCCTGCGCCGTTGGCCCCGAGGAAACCGAAGATTTCGCCCCTTTTCACACTGAAAGAGATGTCGTCGACGGCGCGGAAATCGCCGAAGGCTTTGACGAGATGTTCCACTTCGATGACCGTTTCGTCCGAGGAGTTGTCGGTCGGCGCGTGGGGCAATGCGGGCGGATTGAAGATGTCGCGAAATTCCGTGAGGATGTCGTCGGGTGCACCGATGCCTCTGATGCGCCCCTCCGAGAGGAAGGCCACGCGGTGGCATCTGCGCACTTCGTCTAGGTAGGGAGTGGAGGCAACGATGGTGATTTGGCGCTCCATCAGGCCGTCGAGTATGTCCCAAAACTCCTTGCGACTCACCGGATCGACGCCGGTTGTGGGTTCGTCAAGGAAGAGAACGCTCGGCCGGTGGACGAGTGCGCAGCACAAGGCCAGCTTTTGTTTCATGCCGCCCGAGAGGGCGCCGGCTTTTCGCGCCTTGAAGCGCTCGATTTGTGTGTAGATGGCGCGAATCGAGTCGTAGTTTTCTTCTACGGAAGTGCCGAAAAGTGTGGCGAAAAAGTTCAGGTTTTCTTCGACAGTGAGGTCTTCGTAGAGCGAAAACTTCCCGGGCATGTAGCCCACACGCCGACGTATTTCCTTCATTTGTCGCACCACATCGAAGCCATCCACCGTGGCTTTTCCTTCGCTGGGGAGCAACAGGGAGCAGAGAATGCGGAACAAGGTGGTTTTGCCTGCGCCGTCCGGGCCGATGAGTCCGAACAACTCACCTTTTTCCACCGAAAAACTGACCTCGTGCAGCGTTTGCACGGCGCCGTAACGGTGGGATAACTGATTGACGTTGATAGCATTCATCGGAGAAGAGGCTTCAAAACTTTACTTTGCCGTACATGCCGATCTTTACGTAGCCGTCATTGCGAAATCGCACCTTGACGGCGTAGACCAAATCGGCGCGTTCGTCGTCGGTGACGATGGTTTTGGGGGTGAACTCTGCGCGGTTGGAGATCCAAGTGACCACGCCGTCGTAGGTTTTCGCCGCTCCGCCGCCGTAGTCGGCGGTGAGTTGCACCTTCTGTCCGAGTTTCATGGTTTTCAGCTGCGCAGAAGTGAGGTAGGCCCGGAGGAACATTGTTTGCGTGTCGGCTATTTTGAAGAGCGGTTTGCCCACCGACACAAATTCGCCCCGCTCGGCATATTTTTCCAACACCGTCCCCGAGACGGCTGCCCGCACGTCGGCGTGTGCTATTTGGTCGTCGATCTGCGCTTGTTGGGAGCGCACGCCGGCTTTCCGCGCATTCACCTCCGCTTGTTGCGCGGCGAGGGCTTTGTCTTGTTGGGACAAGGCGTTGTTTTGCGCCGAGATTTGTTCTTTGGTGGCGGCAAGTTGTTTTTCGGCCACCTGTATTTGGTAGTCAATGTCGTCCACTTGCTTGCGTGCCGCGGCACCGTCGTGCAACAGTTCCGCGAAACGTTGGCGTTCGCGTTGCAGATTGGCGATTTGCTGCCGAAGCGCAGCCACTTGTTTCGACAAATCCAGTTTTTTGTCGGAGGTGGCTTGTTTGTTGGCCTCGAGTTGTCGGTAAGTGGCGGTCAACTGATCGTTGTTTGTTTCCAGCTGTTCGCGTTTCAGCACCAATTGCCGATCGTCGATTCGCCCCACTTTCGTGCCGCTTTCGAGCCATTGGCCTTCTTCGACGTTGAAATCTTGGAGTTCACCCGGAGCTTCGGCCGTGACGGTGACTTCTGTGGCCTCGAAAGTGCCCGTGGCGTCGTAATTTTTGGTACGATCGCCGCAAGAACTCAGGGCGAGGAGAAATCCGGCCAGACATAACATTTTGTTCATACCTGTCTGTTGCTGATTTATTCGTTGTGACTAAATTTCAGATCGTACATGGCTTTGAGCATGTCGATTTCGTGGATGGCTTGTTGGGTCTTGGCGGCGTTTTCCTTGTTGATTTCGCGAAGCAACCCGTTGACATCGATGATGCCGTGTGCCAATTTCGATTCCGCAGCCTTGCGAACTGCGGTGCGAAGTGCGATGATTTCGCCGTCGCGTTGCGCGATGGCGCGGAATCGACGGACGTTTTCGCTCTGTTGCGTCTCATCCAGTCGATTATTGAAGAGGAATTGTTGGCGAGCGTTCTCAATGAGTTCGCGTTGCACCCGCAGTTTCGACTTCTCATTGCGGTGAGTGTAGAGCGCACTGAGGTTCCAAGTGAGTTTTAGTCCCGCGATGCCGTTCCAACTCCACCTACGTTTCATCATGTCTTCGAAGAGATTCAGGCCCGGATTGCCGTAATAGCCTTGTGCAAAGAGCCCAAGTTGCGGCAAGAGTTGGGCGTCGACGGCTTTTTCTTGCGCATCGGTGAGTTGAAGTCGGCGGTCGAAGAGGCGAAGCTCCGGGCGTTTGTTCTCGCCCGACGGCAGATTGGGCACGGCAGGCCGGCGAATGCTGTCGACCGGGATCCCACAAAAAAGACTCAGCAGGCGTTGCAGCGTTTGCCGTTGCGACAAAAGCTCCGTTTGTTGCTGTTCGGCGCTCAGCCGCTCGGCTTTTACGTTCTCGAAGTCGCCGGCCGACGCCGTGCCGCTCTTGAGCATGGCGGCGAGTTGCGCCTCGTTTGAGCGCAAAAGGGCGTTGACATCGGCATTGAGACGGAGTTGTTCGTCGAGCAGCAGGAGGCCAAAATACATTTCGTGCACGCGTTGCCCGATTTTGTACAGATCCACTTCGGTTTGTGCTGCTTGCACCGCGCCTTCTCCCCGCGCAATTTCGCGCCGGCTGCCGATTGTGCCGCCGTCGAAGAGCGTTTGGCGCACGTCGATGCCCACTTTATATTGGTCTCGGCTCAATCCTTGCAGCTGAATCCCCATCTGTGCGAACATTCCTTGCAGATTTTCGGGCCACGCTGTCACTTTGTTTTGGTAACTGCCCTTGGGCGGTGACACTGATTTGCGGGAGCCATGCCTTCTGAATATTCCTGACTGTGAGTTCGGTGGTGCGGGCTATGAGATCATATTGCCGAATGATTGGGTAATTCTGTTCGGCGGCTTGGCGACATTCCTCCAAACTCTGTGCGCGCACTGCGGGGAAAAAGTACCGCCAGGACCGAGAGGAGTAGTAATTTCTTTCGCATACGTGTTTACTTTTTGTCCGGTTTGTCTTTCGCACGTCGGACTTTTTTTCTTTGTTATTGCAAAAGATAGGGCGATTCGGGCGGGGAGTACTTACCATTTTCGGTGAAGTTATATACAAATTGTATGATTATTGTGCTTCCAAATCGCGGGTGTGGAAGAATTATATTAGCTTTGTGGGCACCAAACAAGGAGGAACAAAAACATGAAACAGCCCAATTCGTTATTGCAGATCTCTGTAAATGACGTAAATCTCGACAGTTTGTCGGAATGTGCGGGACAAATCTTGGCAAAAGAGGAGGCTGTGCTGGTGATCGGTGGGCATTTGCAGCACAGTTCGCTGCTCGATAAACAGAAAATATACCAGGCGCCCGAGCCGCGGCTCCTGCTTTTGCTCGAAGGGGAAGCTGATCTCTGCGTCAATCTTCAGGATAGTCATTTCGAAAAGGGAAGCATTGCACTGGTGGCGAGCGACACCATCTTCGAAATGAAGCACATTTCGGACGATGCGCGCGTGGCGGTGGTCATTTTCCGGAAGGATAACGAAGAGATCGAGGACACTTTTCTCTCCGCATCGCCCGAGGAATTCGAACGCGTGGTGCATTTGATCATGCTGTTGCGCGACTTCATGCGCGTGTCTCCCTACCGGCGCCGAACGGTGCGGAGTTTGCTGCAAACCCTTGTGGCCGATGTGCAAGAAATCAGAGACGGACAGGCACAGGACGGGCCGGAACGTGAGGCACGCCCCCGCGAACTTTTTGCGGAGTTCAAGCGATTGGTGCACAAACACTGCGCGCGCGAGCGCAACATCCCCTTCTATGCCGCGCAACTCCACGTGTCGCCGCACCATTTGTCGGCCGTCATCAAGAAGACCGGCGGGAACAGCGTGATGTTTTGGGTCAACCGTGCCACGGTGCAAGCGGCGAAGATTCTGCTCAACACGAAGGGAATGATGAACTACGAGGTGGCCGACCGGCTCAACTTCCCGGGAGCGGCGGCCTTCTCCCGTTTTTTCAAGCGCGAAACCGGCATGACGCCCAGCGCCTACCGGGAAAGTCTACGAAAAACTGCCGGATAAGAAAGAGCGCCCCGAACGAAAAACGTGCCAAGTCGGTGAATCACTGACTTGGCACGTTGTTTTGTGCTTGAGGGGGCGCGTGAGAAAAATCACGCTCGGAGAGAAATCAAACTTTGTTGCGCACGCGATCGTCGAAGGCCGAGAGCGCTGCCTTGGCTCCTTCGCCCATGGCCACAATAATCTGCTTGTAGGGCACCGTGGTGCAGTCGCCGGCGGCGTAAACACCCACTTTCGAGGTGCGGCAAGTGGCGTCAACCACGATTTCGTGGCGGGGAGACAGTTCAAGTGCCTCGGCAAACTGCTGGGTGTTGGGAGCCAGGCCGATTTGCACGAAGATGCCGTCGAGTTCGATCTCACGTTCGGCGTCGGTCTTGCGGTCTTTTACGCGAATGCCTGTCACCTTTTGTCCGTCGCCCAGCACGGCCGTGGTTTGCGAGAGCGTGAAGATCTCCACATTGTCCAGACTCTTGGCTTTTTCCTGCAGTACTTCGTCGGCCAGCAGGTGGTCGGCAAATTCGAGCAGGGTGACGTGCGAGCAAATGCCCGCGAGGTCGATCGCGGCTTCCACGCCCGAGTTGCCACCGCCCACAACGGCCACGCGTTTGCCCTTATAGAAAGGACCGTCGCAGTGGGGGCAGAAGTGAACACCGCGGCCCAGATAGGTCGATTCGCCTTCGACGTTGAGTTTGCGCCAGCCTGCGCCCGTGGCAATCACGATTTGTTTGGCCAAGAAGGCTTCGCCGCCTTTGACATGCAGCTCTTTCACCTCGCCGTCGAAGTTTACTTCCTCCACCTTGCGGTTGACGAAGAGGTCGATGGGATAGTCTTCGATGTGTTCGCCGAGGTGTTGTGCCAATTCAGGGCCGGTGGTTTGGGGACGGAGATGAGATTTTCGATTCCCACCGTGTCGTTGACTTGTCCGCCGAGACGTTCGGCCACGATGGCCACGTGCAGGCCTTTGCGGGCGGAGTAGATGGCTGCGGCACTGCCGGCGGGGCCGCCGCCCACCACAACGAGATCGTAGGAACGCTCAATTTTCTCGGTGGGCAACTCCGTTGTGCCGAAGTGCTCCTCGAGTTCGTCGAGCAAGCGGGAGAGTTCGCCGCGACCGCTGTGCACCAGCTCGTCGCCGCTGAACACTGCGGGCACACCTTGCAGGTGAAGCTTGTTCACCTCGTCTTGGAACAGCGCACCGTCCACAATTTCTTGCGTGAAATCGGGGTGGTTGAGTGCGATGAGGTTGAGCGATTGCACCACATCGGGGCAGTTGGTGCAGGTCAAAGAGACGTAGGTGGTGAGACGAATCGGGCCACGGAGGGCTTGAATGCGGCGAACGAGCATCTCATCGGGCAGGTTTTTGCCCTTGCCGTCGGCATTGAGTACGGCCAGGAGCAGCGAGGTGAACTCGTGTCCACCGGGGATACAACGGAACACAATGCCGGTTTCGACACCGTCTTTGAGGAGCTTCATTTCGAAATGCCCGGCGGCTTCGTGCTCTTCGAGGTGGAGGTGATCGGAAGTGGAGGCAAAGTCCGAAAAGAAGGCTTTGAATTCGGCAGTATGCGGGTTGGCACTGTCGGTGTGGAGGGCGAGTGTGAACTGCGCGTTGAGTTCGGCAAAAATCGAGCGAACTTGTTGGAGAAGAGCTTGGTCAAGCATATGCGTTGTCTTGGGAAATTGCAAAAAGTGGCGGAGCTCATCTAAAAAGATGAACGCCCGCCACACCTACAAAATGAAAACCTATTAACGTGTGTGTGAAGCTTTTTAGAGCTTACCTACGAGGTCGATGCTGGGTTTGAGCGTCGCTTGGCCTTCTTTCCACTTGGCGGGACATACTTCACCGTCGTGAGTGGCTACGAAGAGCGCAGCTTCTACCTTGCGCAGGAGTTCTTCGGCATTGCGGCCGATGCTGTTGTCTTGGATCTCGGCTACCTTGATCTGACCCTCGGGGTTAACGAGGAACGTGCCACGATAGGCCATGCCTTCTTCTTCGATGTAGACACCGAAACCGCGGCTCAATACGCCCGTGGGGTCGGCCAACATCGGGTAGTTGATCTTCTTGATGCTGTCGGAAGTGTCGTGCCATGCCTTGTGAGTGAAGTGAGAATCGGTGCTTACCGAGTAAACTTCCACACCGAGCTTTTGGAATTCGGCATAGTGTTCGGCCAGGTCTACGAGTTCCGTGGGGCACACGAAGGTGAAGTCAGCGGGATAGAAGAAGAAGATGGCCCACTTGCCGGCGATGTCGGCGTTGCTTACTTCTTTGAAAGATCCGTTATGGAATGCCTGAACCTTGAATTCAGGAGCTTGTGCGTTGATGATGGGTTGCATATGATGATATTTTTGAGTCTATGTTCGACGATGGTTGGCTTTCTTGCCGTGTCTCTTTGTTTTGACACTGCAAAGATAGGCACTTCCTCCACTTAGACAAACAGATATTGTCTATTTAGAAATTGAAGTTGACTATTTGTGCCCTGCATGTCGGTGATTTTCAGCGAAAAACGCGGAAGTTTTCTGCGAAAGCCCCCACTTATTTCCAAAAATCGCGGGGCTTTCTGAGCAGACCTTGGGGAGGGTGCGCGGCGATTGTGGGTGCGCGGAGTGATCAGTGGTGCGAACTCTTATGGGTGAGGTAGAGTGCGGCCGAAATCAGCAAGATGCCGATGCCGAGATAGAGGAGTTGGAGAATTGAATCGTATTTCATGCTCAGCGAGTGCTCGAAAAACGAGACAATGAGGATCATCAGAATGACTTTCCCCAAGGAGGTCTTCAGGTCGTCGATGCTTTTCACCACCAACCAGCCGGGGCGGTCTTCTTTGTTGCGGTTGACGATGTCGATCTTGTTGATGAACAATTCGTAGATGCCCAAAGCGAAGATAAACAAAACGGTGGAGAAAAGGAAAATGTCGATGGCCGATACGAATTCGGCCACCAAATGATGGTCGTCTATCTGGTTACTGCCGACATGGGTCGCGAAATAGTAGACGCCGCGGATGATGTTGATCGTGCCTTTGACGAAGAGCACGATGGAAGCCACCAACGAACCTACGACGGCAAGGAAGGTGGTGAAGCGAGTGCCGTAGAGGATTTGTTCGAAAAGGAGTGTCTTCCTACTTTTGAAGTTCAGAATGGTGGGAAAGCTGATGGAACGCGTGCGCAGTTCGGTGAGGAGGAGCCGATCGATGGCGTCCAGTTCGCCTTGGCTTTGCAGATGCGCGCGCAACCATTGGGCTTCGCGATCGTCGACCACGCCCGGCGAATCTTCGTCCTCAAGTAAATAGCGGGTGATGGAGTGGACAAAGAACGTTTGCCAATTGGGGGAGTTGCGGTGGGTGGAGAATTGTTTCTTGAGCGCGAACAGAAAGTTGGCTTCCTCGAGCGACACCTGTCGATCTGCAAGGATTTCTTGTTCAAGTAGGTCGACGATGGATTGATCGATGGCGCCGATTTCGGTGGCCTTCTTTTTGATTTCGTTTAATTGGGGCATTGGTTCGTTTTTCTATCGGGTGAAAGGATGGAGTCGGCGTTGAGGTACGCTCGTGTCACACGTCTTTTTTTCTCGTAGTGGCGACCGGTTGCTGTTTTGTTCCTTTGTGCCGTTCGCAAAGTGGCCGGATGGGGTGAAAAGCGGGGGTGCTTGCTCAGGCACATCGTGTGCGTGTGGGGCCGGTCGGGGGCTTTCGTCGGTTGGGAGCGGGGGCGCATCGTTTTGCCGGCTAAGTGCAGAGCGCGCGCACCGTTGCAGCAGGGAGGGAGGCCTGTGGGCGATGAGAATGAGGAGCGAATCATGGCATCTCCCCGTGAGAGGAGATGCCACATTCACTTCCCTAAGCTCATCAACGCTTGAGGTTTCCGTTCTTTTCTGTGTCGCCGAGCGGATAAGGCGCATAGTTCATGTCGGGGGTCCAGGTGCCGCTGACAGTCACGGCTTCGGTGGCCGTGAAACCGGGAGCTACCTCGATGGGCGTTGGCTACGCGGCGGGCGAAGGTGTTTTTGAGATCGTCCATGCGCAGTTGGTCGGCGCGGCGCGTTACGAGCGACAGCCAGTGGCCGGCTACTTCCCATCCGTGTTCGTCCCAGCAGGCTTTGGCCAGCTGTTCGGCGTTCATGGCGTCGATTTGTACGCCGTCAACCACGTTGACTTCCGCGGGTTCGACGGCGCGGGCGCGCACCTTCTTGAGGCATTCCTTGGCCAGCGTGAGGTCGCTCTTGCCGGCACGGGCGGCACTTTCGGCATACCACAGTAACACTTCCGGATAACGGATCACGCGGTGGCGCAAATCGTTGATCATGCCGCGCCATTTCTCCTTGGTGTAGTCGTAAGGTGCGGCAATGGGCTGTCCTTTGTCGTCCTTGTTGACCGTGAAGAGCGAGAACATGGGGTGATATTCGGGGATCACCGCATTCCTTTTGTCGGCTTGAATCGGTTTGCCGTCGGTCGTTGCCCACCAATCATAGAGATGTTCTTCCTTGAGAATCTGGGGATCGTAGGTGGCGCGCTTGCGAGGTCCGTCGGGCATGCGCTTCCAGAAAGCGATTTCGCCCCAGGCGTCGCCCCAACCTTTCAGGCTCTCGAAGAGCATCGTGCTGGTGAGTTCCGAATCGCGCGACCAACTGCGGTCGGGAGAGTTGTTGATGCCGAGAATGGTCTCCTTATTATAGTTGTTGCCCATCGAGTAGACATTCTTCCACTCGGGATCCATGTTGTGATTGTAGGTGCCGTTTTCCACTCCCTTGATCACTGCTTCCGCTTCGTCGGCAGCTTTGGCGTAATACTCCTGTCCTTTGTTGAGCGGATAGCCGGCCATGGCCATGTAGACGGCGGCCAAGGTGGATTTCACCGCTTGTTGCGTCACATACACGTCGCAACCGAACATGTTGCGGGGCTCGCCCTTGTAGGAGGTGGGGAGATTGAACGATTCGGCCTTGGTCAGATCGTCGACAATGAGGGCATACACGCCTTCGACGTCTGTCAATTTCGTTTTCCCCCGTCTGACGAGCTGTTGAGGCTGACGGGCAGCGGACCGAAGACGCGTACGAGATAGAAATAGGCATAGGCGCGCCAGAAATAGGCTTGCCCGAGCGCGATGTTGCGCTCTTTCTCCGTGGTCTTCGTGCGTTGGGCATTTTCGATCACGTCATTGGCCAATTGGATGATCTTAAAATGCTGATTCCAAGCGGCTACCACCCCTTTGTTGTCGGCCGAGGCGCGGAAAGCATCCAGTTGTGCGCAAGCTTGCTTGTTCGATCCGGGATTGGCCGTGATGTCGTCGCCTTGCCATTGGGGATATTGCATGTTGGTGTACGACTGCGATTGCGTCACTTGCGCGAGAAGGGCGTTAACTCCCATGTCGAGTTCGTCTTGGGTGGAGTAGAACGTCTTGGGAGTGAGGCGTCCTTTGGGTTCTTCGTCGAGGAAATCGGAGCAAGCCGCGGTGCCGAGCAGCGTGGTGGCGAGGAGTGCAGCGAAAAGAATATGGCGTTTCATGATGGAGGTCGGGTTTAGAAGGTGAAACGAGCGCCGAGGGTGAAGGTGCGCGGGAAGGGATAGCCGCCCATGTCGACACCATTTTCGTAATCGGCGTTACCAAACGAGAAACCGGCGGGATCGGAGCCCTTGTAGCCCGTGATGGTGAAGAGATTTTGCACGCTGAAGGAGAGGCGAATGTCGGCGAATTTGGTTTGCGCCTTCGTCAAATTGTAGGCGATGCTGATGTTTTCGGCGCGGAAGTAGTCGGCATTTTCCACCCACTTGCTTGAGTTGCCGTAGTTCAAGTTGTCTTTCGCGTCGAGGGCGGGCATTGTCTTGCCGCGGTTGGCTTCGGCCGAAGCACCGGTGACGAACATATTCTTCGTATAGTCGCGATCGGTGACAAACATGGAGGAGCCGGGCATGGCGTTCATCATGAAGCGGGCGAGATTCAGGCGCTGTGCGCCGAAAGCTGCGTTGAAGAAGGCGTTGAACTCCCATTGTTTGTAGCGAATGGTGGTGTTCCAGCCAAAAGTTACGTCCGGATTGGCGCAACCCAAGACACGGCGATCGCCGGCGTCGATTTTTCCGTTTTTGTTGAGGTCGGCATATTTGTCGCGTCCGTGTTCGTCAAGCCCTTCCCAAACATAGCCGTAGAAGGTGCCGACGGCTTCGCCTTCTTTGACGATCGAAGTCGGGTCGACGGTACCCGGTGCCGGTGAAGAGCCGTAGAGGATGGGTTCTTCGGCCGTGAGTTTCACCACTTCGTTCTTGTTGTACGAGAGATTTACCGTCGAAGTCCATTGCCAGTCCGTGGTTTGGAGAATGCGTTCCGTCAAGCTCACATCGACCCCCTTGTTGGTGATTTCGCCTGCATTCACCCAGTAGCCTTGTCCGCCTTTGTAGCCCGGTTGTTGCCGACGGAGGAGGGCATCGTAGGTGTGTTTCGAGAAGAAGTCGACACTCAGTTCTACGCGGTTGCCGAAGAAACCGAGATCAAAGCCGAAGTCGGCCTGATGGGTGCGTTCCCAAGTGAGATCGGGCGTGGCTATCGCATTAGATTGGTAGCCCGTGAAGTCAGATTTGCCGCCGAAGTTGAAGCCGATGGGGGTGAGCAGTCCGAGCGTGGAATAGGGCGAGATATTTTGGTTGCCGATCACACCATAACTGCCGCGCAATTTCAGGGTGCTCACCGTGGAGCGCAGCGAACGCATGAAGTCTTCGTTCAGCACAGACCATGCTACGGCCACAGAGGGGAAGTAGCCCCATTTCTTGTTGGTGAAGCGGCTCGAACCGTCGGCACGGAACGTGCCGGTCAGCATGTAGCGGTCGGCATAGTTGTAGATCACGCGGCCCACACCCGAGAGGAGTGCATAGGCCTCGTAGCTATTGCCGGCAGTGCGGACGGCGGCGTTGTTCACATCCCAATATCCCACCGATTCGGCCTTGAGATCGTTGCCGCCAATGTTCATGTTGCGGCTTTCGCTCTTCGTGGCTTCGTAGACAGCGGTCACAGTGAGGGCGTGATCGCCCCACTTATTATTGTAGGTCAGGTTGTTTGTGGTTTGCAACATGAGGTGGAAGTGATCGCCGTTGCTCATGCTGTTTTTGCCCAGTCCCATGCGTTTGGGGCGGAAACCGTAGTTTTTCGCGTCGCGATAGTCGAGGCCGTTGGTCGTGGTGAAGGTAAATCCGTGACCGATGTTGAATTTCAGATCAAAACGTCCGTTGACGGTGTGCATCATGTGCTCACTCTTCACGGCAGTCAGCAGGGCGTAGGGATTGTCCGAGCTGATGCTGTTGTAAGGATCGTGTGCAAAGGTGATGCCATCGGGTTCGTACATGTCCATCGTGGGCGAATAGCTGAGCATGTGCACGAGCGGATTGCTGATGTTCATGCCGAAAAAGCCGTTGCCGTGGCCCTGTACGCGCGAAGCCTGGATATCGGTGGTGAGTTCAAGCCAAGGATACACTTTGGTGTGCACGTTGGTCTTCGCACTGTAGCGTTCGTGTTCGGTGCCCACCACGACACCTTCGCGTTTCATGTAGTTGGTCGACACGTAGAACTGCGTGTCGTCGTTGCCCTTACTGAGGGAGAGCTTATAATCTTGCGTCACCCCCGTTTGCAGCATCATGTCTTCCCAGTCGATACCGGGTTTGGTGCCGTCGAGGAAGGGCTTGAGTGCGTCGGGAGCGTTGCCGTTAAACTTATATTTGGTGAGCAGTTCGGCATATTCGCGAGTGCCCATCATTTTGGGCATGTGGGTAGCGTTGCTCATGCCGACGGCGGCGTCGAAAGTGACGAGCGTTTGGCCTGCCTTACCGCCTTTGGTTTGGATGAGCACCACGCCATTGGCGCCGCGACTACCGTAGATGGCTGTCGATGAGGCGTCTTTGAGCACCTGCATGCTGGCAATGTCGTCGGGGTTGATGCCATCGAGTCCGGTTTCCCGCACCACGCCGTCGACCACATAGAGCGGTTCGTTGCTGTTGTGGATCGAACCGGTGCCACGCACGCGAATCTTCACGCTGCCCCCCGGAATGCCGCTGTTGACCACCTGCACACCGCTCACACGTCCCTGCAAAGCATCGCTCACGCGGGTGATGGGTTGGTCTTTGAAGGCCTTGGAGTCCATCACGGCCACCGATCCGGCGAGATCGGCCTTGCGCACGGTGCCGTAGCCGATCACCACGGCTTCGTTGAGCGAGTTGTCGTTGGGGTGGAGGGTGAGATTTAGTTTCGTCCCGCTCACTGTCACCTCCTGACGCTCGTAGCCGATGTAGGAGACTTGGGAGCACAGCGCCTTGTTTGGCGCGGAGTGTGAATCGACCCTGGGCGTCGGTGGTGGTGCCCAGCGCAGTGCCTTTCACGCGGATGGTGACACCGGCCAAGGCTTCGCCCTCAGTGTCCACCACGGTGCCCGTCACTTGCTGGAGGGGCTGCGGCTTTTGAGCGCTTTGTGCCGCATGGTTGTTTTCATGGGGTGTGGTGGTGGCTTGTGCACCGACGGCAAAAAGAAGACCCAGCGAGAGGGGCAGAGCGCATTTGGCGAGAGATGCGTACCAAAAACGGGCGGTGCGCTACCGGAAGAGGGCTCTTTGTTTTCATGTTATTTTGTTTTGATGAACAAAGTAGAAGATTGTGTGCTGCGAATATAGGTGCTTTTGTTGAAATGACCAAGTGTAAATTACAAAAAGTGGGGTTTATACTTTGGTTTTTCGATGTTGACTTGGCATTTTGTTCTCATAACGGCTAAAATATTGTCTACGAAATGAATTGAGTTTCCCTTGAAAAGAGAGGGTTTTACCTGCTTTTTTCGACAAATTGGCGATTAGACTGCATTTATTTCGCGCATTTGTTTACTTTGATTGGGGAGTGGCGTGTTTTTCTGCGTAAAAATAAAGACATCGCTCCGTTTTCAGTTTGCCGAGGGGCAGTGCGAGTGGAAATGTGCGGGAGGTTGGCGCAAAAACGCGGGACTTTCGGCCGAAAGCTCCCCATTTGGGGAGAAATGTTCCCCGTTTTTCAACGCAAGGGGCGGGTTGCGAGACGATGATTGCACTCGGCGGCACAAAAAACTCCCGCCGCATCGCTGTGGATGGGCGGGAGTGAGAGGTATGCGCCGGCGGCCGGCGTGTGGGATGGGAATCAGTCTTGGCGTGAGGCGCGTTTGCGCGCGTTGTGGTCGAGAATGATTTTGCGCATGCGCATGGACTTGGGCGTCACTTCCACGTATTCGTCTTCGCGAATGTATTCGAGCGCTTCTTCGAGCGAGAAAACGGTGGGCGGAATGATGCGTGCCTTGTCGTCGGCGCCCGATGCGCGCATATTGGTGAGCTGTTTTGCCTTGGTCACGTTGATCACCAGGTCGTTTTCGTGGATGTGTTCGCCTACGATTTGGCCGGCGTAGACTTCGTCTTGGGGCGAGATGAAGAACTTGCCGCGGTCTTGGAGGTGGTCGATGGCGTAGGCGAAGGCAGTGCCGCCTTCGAGAGCGATCATCGAGCCGTTGCTGCGGCGAGAGATCTCACCTTTGTAAGGTTGGTACTCCTTGAAACGGTGAGCCATGATGGCTTCGCCCTGAGAAGCGGTGAGTACGTTGGTGCGCAAGCCGATGATGCCGCGCGAAGGGATGTTGAATTCGATGTCGACGCGCTCGCCCATGTTGTGCATTGAGGTCATTTCGCCTTTGCGTCGGGTCACCATGTCGATCATCTTGGAGGCGAATTCTTCGGGCACGTTGATCATGAGTTCTTCGATGGGCTCTTCGCGCACGCCGTCCACTTCACGGAAGATGACTTGGGGCTGGCCCACTTGAAGTTCGTAGCCTTCGCGGCGCATGGTCTCGATGAGCACCGAAAGGTGGAGCACACCGCGGCCGCTCACCACCCATTTGTCGGTGTCGGCGCCTTGTTCGACGCGCAGGGCGAGGTCTTTCTGCAGTTCCTTCTCGAGGCGCTCGTTGATGTGGCGCGAGGTGCAGAATTTGCCCTCTTTTCCGAAGAAGGGAGAGTCGTTGATGGCGAAAGCATGGACATGGTCGGCTCGTCGATGGCGATGGTGGGCAGCGGTTCGGGGTTTTCGAAATCGCAGATGGTGTCGCCGATCTCAAAATTCTCAAGTCCGATCACAGCGCAGATGTCGCCGCTTTCCACAGCCGAGACTTTGGCGCGACCCATGCCCTCAAAGGTTTGGAGCTCCTTGATTTTCGTTTTCTCGAAGGTGCCGTCGCGGTGGGCAATGGTGATATTCATGCCTTCGCGCACGGTGCCGCGGTGCACACGCCCGATGGCGATGCGGCCGGTGTAGTTAGAATAGTCGAGCGAGGTGATGAGCAGCTGAGGAGTGCCCTCGAGGCGCGTGGGGGCGGGGATGTATTCGAGGATCTTGTCCAGCAGGTAGTGGATGTCTTCGGTGGGGTGGTTGTAGTCTTCGCCCATCCAGTTGTTTTTGGCCGAGCCGTAAACGACGGGGAAGCCGAGTTGCTCTTCGGTGGCGCCGAGTTCGAACATGAGGTCGAACACCATTTCATAGACTTCCTCGGGGCGGCAGTTGGGTTTGTCGACTTTGTTGACGACGACAATGGGTTTGAGGCCGATTTGCAGGGCCTTTTGCAAAACAAAGCGCGTTTGCGGCATGGGACCCTCGAAGGCGTCGACGAGCAGCAGGCAGCCGTCGGCCATGTTGAGCACGCGTTCCACTTCACCGCCGAAGTCGGAGTGGCCCGGAGTGTCGATGATGTTGATCTTGGTGTCCCGATAGTTGATCGATACGTTCTTGGAAAGGATGGTGATGCCCCGCTCGCGTTCCAAATCGTTGTTGTCGAGCATGAGTTCGCCGGTTTGTTGGTTGGCGCGGAACAGGTTTCCGGCCAATAACATCTTGTCCACGAGAGTGGTCTTGCCGTGGTCTACGTGGGCGATGATGGCGATGTTGCGAATGTCTTGCATTTAGGGAGTGTTGATTCAATTAAGCACACAAAAGTACGGACATTTCGCAGCCGAGACAAAAAAAGCCCGCCGTTTTCGCGCGGCGGGCTGGGATTTGTGGGGAATTTTTTAGGTGAACAAGGCAATTTCAGCCTTGCAGAAACCGACTACTGAGTGTGCGCACGGTGTACCAAACCGAAAGGCACCCGACACCGAGCGAAGTGCCGAAGATGATGAGCGTGTCGCTCAGGCGCAGACTCACGGGATAGGTGGGGGTGATGAAATTGCTCCCGTCGCCCATGCGGATGAGGCCGAATTGCTGCTGAAGCAAGACGAGAACCACGCCGAGTCCCACGCCGGAGAGCGTGCCGATGAGGGCGATGAAACTGCCTTCGGTGACAAAAATGGAGCGCACCCGCGAAGTGGACATGCCGAGGTGGCGGAATGTGCGCACGTCGTCCCGCTTTCGAGGATCACCATGGAGAGCGAAGAGACTACATTGAAGGTGGCGAGGAGAATGATGAAGGTGAGAAAGAGATAGGCGAAGAACTTTTCGACTTTCATCACGTTGAACACGTCGGCTTGCTGTTCCATGCGGTCGAGCACCTGGTATTTCTCACCGACTGTGCGACGTAGCTCACTTTTCACGCGCTCGATGTCGGCGCCGGGGCGCAGGCGGAGTTCCAAACGCGAGAGACGACCTTCTTTCTCGAAGAGCGTTTGCGTGAAGTTGAGCGAAGTGAGAATATAAGTGTCGTCGTATTTGTGTTGGCCCACGGCAAACGACAGACCGCCCGCATAAAGGTCGCCGGTGGAGAAGGATTCGATGGGATTGGCCAGGTTGATGCGCTCGCCGCCTCGGGGCGCGCAAATTTGGAGCTTATCAAAATCGAGCGTTCCGATTTGTTCTGCCAGACCGTTGCCGAGAATGCCGTAGTGCACGCCGGCCGCCTGGAGCACGAAGGGGTGTTTGTCCAAACCGTGTAGGATGTGCGGCAGTTGCACCACGTCGGCAAAACTGCTGTCCACGCCTTTGACCGTGACAATGAGCGGATGACCGCGAAAGAGGATGAGGGCGTTGTCGGAAAGGGTGGCCGAGGCATTGCGCACGGCGGGATTGCGACGAACGGCCGTGAGCAGCGGATCGTCGACGGGGGCAAATTTCCCTTTCGTGGGGACGACGACAAGTTCGGGGTCGAAGGTGGTGTAAAGACTGCTGACTAAATCGCGAAAACCGTTGAAGACGCTCATCACACAGATCATGGCGGCGGTGGCAACTCCGATGCCCATCACGGCAATGGCGGTGATGATGTTGATGGCGTTGTGGCTTTTCTTCGAGAAAAGGTAGCGCCGGGCGATGAAAGCGTTGAGCAACATGGCGAAATGGGGTCAGAGTTTGAGAAGGCGGTCGATGTTTTCGGCGTAGTCGAGCGAGTCGTCGATGAAAAACTTGAGTTCGGGAATGATGCGCAGCTGATGTCTGACGCGTTTTCCCAGTTCGAAACGCAAAGTGGCGGCGTTGGCGTTGATGTTGCGCACGATTTCTTCGCCGCGTTCCGAGGGAAAGATGCTTAGGTAGGCGCGGCAGATGCTCATGTCGGGGCTAATGTAGGTTTTGCTCACGCTGACGAGCACACCGTGCATGGCTTTGGTTTGAAGAAGGAAGATTTCGCTGAGCTCCTTTTGGAGGAGTCGTGCGATTTTATGTTGGCGTGTTGTTTCCATTGTGGGGTCTGTGTGTTGATCGTGGGGAATGTGTGCACCCTCCGCGGAGTGCCGAGGTGCGATTAGGGGAGTTTGCGCAGGAGAGTGAGCCCGTCGCGAAGCGGAAGAATGAGGGTTTCGACGCGTTCGTCGCGGGCCACGCGATCATTGAAGGCGCGAATGCCGCGTGTCTGCGGGTCGTCGCGTTCCGGCTCGAGGACATGCCCGTCCCAGAGCGTGTTGTCGGCCAGCATGCACCCGCCGGGCGACAAACGGGGGGAGGAGAAATTCGTAGTAGGCGAGATAGTCGCGCTTGTTGCCGTCGACAAAGGCCAGATCGATGCCCTCCGGCACTTGGTCTTCGGCCTGCAATATGTCGCCGATCACCATGCGGATGTTCACTTTCGACCGCCAAGGACTGTTTTCCAGCCAGGGGCGAGTGAAATCTTCCTGTTCGTCGTTGATTTCGAAGGTGTAAATTCGACTGCCTTCGGGCATTCCGGCTGCCATGGCGAGGGCTGAATAGCCGGAATAGGTGCCGATTTCCACTACGGTGCGCGGTTGGAGCAACTGACAGAGGAGGGTGAGGAGTTTGCCTTGGAGAGGGCCGCTCGCCATGCGGGGACGGAGCAGGTGGGTGTGGGTGGCGCGATAGAGTTGGTGGAGATAAGGATGCTCCGGACTCATGTGTTCGAGCAAATAGTCGTCGAGCGCAAGGGATTCCATCGGATTTAGAGATTGAGACGGTAGGCGTTGGTGTCGCGAAGTTCGTAGCCGAGCGAGCGGTAGAGCCCATTGGCTTCAACGCGGTGGGGGGCGGAAGTGAGAATGAGGCTGCCGACGCCGAGTGTCTTCGCACGTTCGTGTACGAAGCGGAGCAATCGTTTGCCTAGTCCCACTCCGCGGTGCTTTTTGTCCACGACCACGTCTTCTATCCACCCTTTGCAGCCCGAAAGGCACCGCCCCACGCACAAAGTGCACATGCCTACAATGGGTTGGTGGGGGAGAAGTACCGAGCGCGCGATGTAAAGATTGGCTTGCTCCGAGTTGATGAGACCCACATAGGCGTCGGCCTTGAGTGGGCGGTCGGTGAGTTGGGCAAAAATGCCCTTCAGTTGTTCGAACTCCTCGGGGGTGACGTCGGTTAGTTCCTCAAATATATAAGGATCTTGTCCATCTTGTGTGTTCGAGGGGCGCTGTTTGCTCGAAAGTAGCTGCCGGTAGAGTTGCGCGAACGTATATCCCGGTTGCAACACGCTTTCTGTTTCGGGCGCCACCTCGGCCAACGGCCCCAACACGAACTCGCGCGTGAGCATACGGGGATGGGGAATCGTGAGGCCGGGAACGTCGATGCGCAAGTCGCCGTATTGCAGAATGTCGATGTCGATGGTGCGATCGAGATGCACACCATTTTTCGTTTTCTGCTCACGTCCCAGCGACTTCTCCAGCATTTGCGTCTTGCGGATCAGCTCTGTTGGGTGCATTCGCGTCTCGAAAATGGCGACGGCGTTGATGAATTTGTGGCTCGAGTCCATATCCACCGGATCTGTCTCGATCAAACCCGAGGTGCGCACCAGCGGACCGACGAGAGAGGAGAGCAAACTGATGGCGCGGCGGATGTTGGCCTCGCGAGGTCCGAGATTAGACCCCAGACCGATGTAGAGATCCATGACTGTGCGGGCTGAATTAGTCGACGATGAGCATTACATCGCCGAACGTTCCGAAACGATACTTCTCTTCGATGGCCACTTCGTAGGCGTGCATCACCTGTTCGTAGCCACCGAAGGCGGCCGTGAGCATGAGCAGGGTGGAAAGTGGCATTTGGAAGTTGGAGAACATGGCGTCGGCCACGCTGAATTCGTAGGGAGGGAAGATAAATTTGCTCGTCCATCCCTCATATTCCTTGATGCGTCCCTCGGTGCTCACACAAGTCTCGAGTGCGCGCTGCACAGTGGTGCCCACTGCACAGATTTTGTGCCCTGCGTCTTTGGCGCGATTCACGATTTCGCAGCATTCGGCCCCGACGTGCATCTCTTCGCTCGACATTTTGTGTTTGGTCAGGTCTTCTACGTCCGTTTGGTTGAAGCTTCCCAAACCGCAGTGCAGGGTAATGTAGGCCGACTCGATACCTTTGATCTCCATTCGCTTAAGCATCGACTTGCTGAAGTGGAGTCCGGCCGTGGGAGCGGTGACAGCACCCTCGTGGCGGGCGAAAATGCACTGGAAACGTTCCAGGTCTTCGGGCTCGGCGGGGCGCTTGATGATTTCGTGCGGGAGCGGCGCTTCGCCCAAGGCGTAGAGCGACTTCTTGAACTCGTCGTGATCGCCGTCATAAAGGAAGCGCAGCGTGCGTCCGCGGCTGGTGGTGTTGTCGATCACTTCGGCCACGATTGAATTGTCTTCGCCGAAATAGAGTTTGTTGCCGATGCGGATCTTGCGAGCGGGGTCCACGAGCACATCCCAGAAGCGTTGTTCGCGATTCAGTTCGCGCAGCAGAAAGACTTCGATGCGCGCTCCCGTTTTTTCCTTGCTGCCGTAGAGACGGGCGGGAAAAACCTTTGTGTCGTTGAACACAAACACGTCTTGATCGTCGAAGTATTCGAGGAAATCCTTGAATTCGCGGTGTTCGATTTCGCCTGTTTTGCGGTGCAACACGAGCATGCGGCACTCGTCACGGTGTTCGGCGGGATATTCTGCGATGAGTTCTTCGGGGAGTTTGAACTTGAATTGGGATAGTTTCATGAGGCGTTATGCTATTGCAGCCCTTTCGACCGGTGTGCGGGGGCGACACGAGCGGGGCTTCGGGAAGTTATTGAGGTATTTCGGTTTCGATCGTTTGCTGTGCGAGCCACGGTTCGAAGTCTTCGAGCCGGAGGCAGTTTTCCACGCGCACATCGCCCACTTGTGTGCGGCGCAGGGCGGTGAGGTGCGCGCCGCTGCCCAGGGCCTGCCCGATGTCGCGAGCCAAGGCGCGGATGTAGGTGCCTTTCGAGCAAACGATGCGCAGGGTGAGGGAGGGCGCTTCGCCGTCGAGCGAAGCATCGAGCAGTTCAATCTCGTCGATGCGCAGCAATTTGGCTTTGAGCGGCACCTCCTCGCCGTTGCGTGCCATTTCATAGGCGCGGCGACCGCCGATTTTGCAGGCCGAATAGGCCGGAGGCACCTGCATGATGTCGCCGACAAACCCTTTTAGCGTCGTTTCGACGAGGGCGCGGTCGATGTGTGCGGTGGGATAGGTGGCGTCGATCGGGTGTTCGAGGTCAAAGCTCGGGGTCGTGGCGCCCAGCCGGAGGGTGGCGACGTATTCTTTCACGCCGGCTTGCAGTGCGTCGATTTTTTTCGTGGCCCGACCGGTGCAAACGATCATCACCCCGCTGGCGAGCGGGTCGAGTGTCCCGGCGTGGCCCACTTTGAGCTTGGTGCCGCCCATGGCTTGCGTCAGTAGCCAACGCACCTTGGCCACTAATTGAAAGGAAGTGAGACCAAGCGGTTTGTCGAAGGCGAGGATTTGTCCGGTCAGGAAGTTCATGAGGCGGAAAGTGGGGACTTTTGAGCGAAAGCGGGGAGCTTTTTCGCAGAAACGGGGGCGTTTTTTCGAGCCGTTGCGGAGTTTTCGGTCGGGGTGGGGAGGGGGCTGCGGTGTTCTTGCGCGGTTTGCAGCGAAATGCCGCAGAGCGGGAGCAAAAGGATGAGCAGGCCCACCGCGATGCGGTACCATCCGAAGGCGCGGAAGCCGTAGCGCGTGATATAGTGGATGAAGTATTTCACCGCCACGAGGCCGACGACGAAGGCCACCACGTTGCCCAAGATGAGCACGGTGAGATGGTTGCCCGAAGTGAGGACATCGGCGCCGCCGTCCTTGATCAGATCGTAGATCTCCTTGAGGGTGGCACCGAACATGGTGGGTACGGCCAGGAAGAAGGAGAACTCGGCGGCGTTCTTGCGGCTGAGGCGCTGCTGCATGCCGCCTACGATGGTGGCCATGGAGCGCGAGGTGCCGGGAAGCAGGGCGGCGATGCACTGATACAGCCCGATCACGAAGGCACGGCGGAAGGTGAGGGGCGTTTCATCGGAGGTGTGGCGGAACAAACGGTCGCAAAAGAGCATGAACACACCGCCTATCACGAGCATGACGGCCACCATCTGCACGCTCTCCAGGTTTGGTCGATGACTTTCTTGAGCGTTACGCCAACCACCACGGCGGGGAGCACGCCGACCACGAGTTTCAGATAGAAAGGCCAGATGCGACTCCACCAACTGCCGCCTTCTCGATCGGTGGGCGGATTGAAAAAGCGACGCCAATAGAGTACCACGACCGAAAGGATGGCGCCAAATTGAATGATCACGGTGAAGGCTTTGACAAAGTCGGTCATTTCGACCCCGAGCAGCCCTTCGGCGATCATCATGTGCCCGGTTGAACTCACGGGGAGGAACTCTGTGAGCCCTTCCACGATGGCAATGATGAGAGCTTGGAGGGTGGTCATTCGAATGACGGTTTTGCTGTTTTCATTTCATCCGATTCGCTTTTTTCGGCTGCGAGGTGGTCGGCGTCTTCACGACGTTTCGGGCGGTAAAGGATGGAGACGATCACAAACAGATAGCCTACGAAGCAGATCAACGGAGCCACTACCGTGCGACGTTGGTCGAAGATTGAGGGTTCGAAGTGCGTGTCGGTGCTGCCCGGCCCGCTCATCAGAACGAAACCGACGACGATGATGAGGAGGGCAATGCCCAGGAGAATGAAATTGATGCGTGTGAACGCGAAAAGCGATTTGTTTTGCATGACAAAAGCGGATGTGTGGGTGGGGAAATCAGTAGAGGAATGAATCGTCGCGGCGCATGCCGATGTGGCGGTTCACCGAGAAATAGGCGCAGATCACCGTGAGCAGGATGCCGATAATGGGGACGCCGATGAGCGTGAGCGACATCACGGTCGGTGTCACGAGCACAATCACGTCTTCGTCCCAACTGCGCAGACCGAGCATGCCACCGAGCAGCAGCAGGTCGGCCGTGAGCGAGGAGATGAGTCCGATGTAGAAGGCTTGAAGCAGGAAGGGCCGGCGGATCAGGCTCCATTTTGCACCGACGAGCTTCATGGTTTGAATGGCCTCGCGGCGTTTCGAAACGCTCATGCGCAGGGTGTTGTTGATCAGAGCGACACTGACAAAGCCGAGCAGGCAGGCCACGATTAGCAGCACCAAGCTGACTTTGCGAATGTTCCCGTTGACGTTCTTCATCAGGTCGCCGGGATAAATCACATCGCTCACGCACGTGTTTTGCTTGAGGCGCGGCATGTAGCGCTGGAGCGAATCGGTGTCGGCATAGTCGGCTTTGAGGTGAATCTCGAACGAAGCGGGAATCGGACTGCTGCCCAGAAAATCATTGTCCAGGCCGAGCGCTTCACCTTGCTGGCGCGTGGCTTCTGCCTTCGAGGTGTACACCACTTGACGCGTGTAGGGCTGCGATTTGAGCCAGGTTTGCAGTTGATAGGCCTGGTGTTGATCGATACTGTCGTTGAGCAGCACCTCGACAGTGAAGTTTTCGCGCAGCGAACGGCTGAGATTGTCGGCGACGGCGGCGAAAAACAACACGGTGCCCACAAGGATGAGCACCATCGTCGTGCTGATGCAAGCTGTCACGGAGTCCAGACGTCCGCCGAGGGCCGATTTGTTCTTTCTCATGAGGCGATTTGGCGATTGGGAGGCCCACATTGCCGGTAATGAGGGCATAGTCAGGGTAAATTGCTGCAAATATACGGATCAAGATTGTATTTTGCTGCGTTTTGCTGTTTTTTTAGTCCTCGTTTTCGCGACGTAGGGGATAATTGCCGCGCAGGGCTTCAAATTGGTTGGGGTTGGCGCGCAGCCGCTCCGTGTCGGTGAGCGGATTGTAGAGCCGAAGTTGCGCCAGGGCGCGTTCGGGCAGTGAGCGGGCGAGGGATTCGGGCAGCGGGCCGTAGGCAAAGTGTGCGGGCAAGGCGGGGGGCTGAATGTCGAAGCGGGTGGCGAGTCCGAAGTGCCGCGCCACGGCTTCAAGACTCATGCGTGTGCCGTTGGCTTTCCCGTCGGCACTGTAACCGGCCACGTGAGGCGTGGCGATCAGTGCCGAGCGAAGCAACGTGGGGGCGGGGTGCGGTTCGTTTTCCCACGTGTCGATCACGGCAGTGCGGATCTTTCCCGTCGACAAGGCCCATTCCACGGCGGCGGTGTCGGCACATTCGCCGCGAGCGGCGTTGATGAACACGCGACAGCGCTGCAGACTTTCGAAAAATGCGCGGTTGGCCAAATGATACGTGGCGTTTGCTCCGTCGCGGGTGAGGGGAGTGTGCAAACTGATCACGTCGGCTTCGCGCGCCAAGTCGGAGAGGGTGTGCGGTTCGCCCTTCGGCGGGTCGCAACGCAGCACTCGGCAGCCCTCGGCCTCCAAGATTTCGGCTACGGCTCCCCCGACGTGGCCCACGCCCACCAACCCCACGGTCAAACCGCTGAGATTTGCGCAGCGCTGTGCCGACGATGAGGCGAAAGATTCTGACGAATCGGAATTATGTTTAGCTTTTTGACTTTCGGAACTCAAGTTTGGGGTGGAAGTGGGGACTTTTTTGTCGAAACACCCCTGTGCGGCCGCAATCCATAGACTGTTGCGCACGTATTGTGCCACGCTATGGGCGTTGCACCCCGGGCAGTTGTGCCACGCGATGCCTTTTTGGGCCAAATAGTCCTTGTCGATGTGGTCGTGCCCGATGGTTGCCGTGACCACCAGCTGCACTTTGCTGCCTTCGAGGAGGGCGCGGTTCACTTGCGTGCGGGTTCGCGTGATGAGCACGTCGGCGTCGCGTACATCGTCGGCACTGATGGCTGCACCGGGCAGGAATTTGCATTCGCCGAGCCGAGCGGCGGCCTCGCGGATGAAGGGTATTTTGTCGTCGATGACGAGTCGGAGCATAAGTATTGCGTGTTTTGTGGTGAAAAGTGGGGAGCGTGGCGGGAAAGCCGGGAGCCGGAAACGCACAGCGCGCGAAAACAGAGCCGCGGGTGGGCGATTGTTTTCGCGCGCAGGGAGCGGCGGCGGTTATTCCCCGCGTTTGCGCAGGCGTTCGAGGTTGCGTTGGTGCATGTTCACCACGCTTTTCGAACCTTTCTGCTTGATGAGTTTCGCAGGTTTCTGTTTATCGAGTGGAAGTGCGGTCACATCCCAATCTTCGTTGAGGTCCCAATTGGCTTTCACCTCAATTTCTTTCGGAGAATAGTAGACCGGTTCCGGTTCGGTGTGGGTTATCCAGTCGCCGGTGGTCCATCTGCCGTCATTGTTGCGGTCGAGATAGCAGCGCAAGTAGTAATTTCCGGGGCGCACGTAGTAAAATTCTGCGCGGCCCTCGCGAATGTGCACTTCCTTCTCCACATTGCCCGAAGTATTGAGGAGTTGCACCACAGCACTGGTGTCGGCGTGGTGAAGCGTGACGAAGACCGTGCCGAAATCCTCGAGTTTCGCGATTTCGAAGTTGCGTTCTATGCGCTTGTTCACCAGTCCGTAGATGGAACGCACGGCCGCCGAGTCGATAACGAACTTGTAGTGTTGCGCGGGCCGCCATTCTGCGCGCAAAGTGGCGGCGAGCGGATTGCCCGGCACGCTGTCGAGCGCAAAAGGTGCGTCGTGCCAGAGCGTGTCCTCCTTGAGTCGGAGGTGAACACCGGCGGCGCGCAGTTGCGCCAGGGGTTCGGGGAAGGTAATCGTCACGTTGCGATCGGGCGTGAGGGGACTTCCCGACGAAATTTCGGTTCGAGATACTCGCGAGGCGGAGTTTCGTCGGTGAAGTCGCCGCGTTTGTGTCGGCGTTCGCGCTGTTTCTCCCACTTGGCCAGCTCTTTTTGTTTCGCCGCAAGGCGTTTGGCGAAAGTGGTCTTGGGGGTAATTTCGAGTGTGTCCGTTTTGCTGCGCGCCACCTTGAGCGAATCGTCCCAATCATCGTAGGTGCAAGCCAATCGCAGTGTGTCGAGATGCAAAAGCGTGGTGTCCGTCAGCCAATAAGTGAGGGTATCGTTGTCGCGGTTGGCGATGGGGAAGAGACTGCGCGCGGCATCGAAATTCAGTCCGCGCAGTTGCGGGCGCTGTCGCGAAGGTCCGGTGAAAAAGAGGGTGAACCATTCGGGCACATCGCGTGTGTATTTGAGAAAGTGGCGTGGCCGATAGTCGACTTTGAAGGCTCGCACCACAATGTCGTCGGGCAGGAAGTGAGTAAAGTGGATGGTGCGGATGGAATCGTAGCGTGTGCTGTCGACCCACGCCGTGTCGTAGCGAACATCGGGGCGCGATGAGGCGGTGAGCGGTGTGTTGAGCCAACCGATCAGCTCGGTCGGTTGCGTGTAGCGGAAGTCACCATCGGCATCTTGCAGGGCATAGATACGATAGTTGCGTTGGGCGTTCACCCCTTGATGGAAAAATAACCGTCGGCGTCCGTTCGCGCCACGCGGTCGAAGGGTTTGCGCGTGAAAGCCGTGTCCGACGCGTCAAAGTGCAGGCCTGCCAGTATGCCCTTCACCGGTTCGAGATCTTCGGCGTTGAGAATGTGGCCGGACATCTGCATGGTGTCGGTCGTTGCCCCCGTGGAGAAAATATAAGTGTACTGCCCCAGCGGGTTGCCCTCGTTGTTGTCGGTGATGGCATCGGAGAAGTCGACCGTGTAGGTCGTGTTGGGAATCATCGAGTCGAGGAGTTCGACCGTGATTTTGCGTCCCGAGACTTTGATCTCGGGCTGTTCGATTTGCGGCGGCGAGACAATGATTTCTCAGAGGGGTTGTCCACCTTGATGAGTTCGTTGAAAGTGAGACTAAACTTCACTTTTTTGTTGCGTCCCACCTTTTCCGGAGCACTCATGCTCACGATGTGCGGCGGGGTCTCGTCGTAGGGACCGCCGTCGGGCCCGCTGCCTTGGTTGGCGCAGCCCGTCCAGAAGGCCAAGAGGCCGAGAAGAACGGCGAGGAGGAGGGGAAGTTTTTTCAAAGCGAGGGAGTTTTTGGGGTGAAATCCCGAAATGGACCGTGCTTTCCGGGGGAGTTAGGCGTTCATCGCCAGGATCTCTTCGATGAGATTGCGGTGATTGGAAAGGCGCGGCACCTTGTGTTGTCCGCCCAGTTTGCCGCGGCTGCGCAACCAGTCGTCGAAAAGTCCCGGTCGCGCCGTGACGATTTCGAGTTGCTGGAGGGTGATGTCTTTATAGCGCTTGGCGTCGTAGTCAGAATTGATGGCGCGCAGGGCTTCGTCGAGGGTGTGAGCGAAAAGACGGAGGTCGGCCGGCGCTTGCGCGAACTCGATGAGCCACTGGTGGCGGCATTTACCCGCGGAGTCCATGAATACCGGCGCCGCGGTGTACTCGCGCACCTCAGCCCCCGTGGCTTTGCAGGCCGCTTTCAGCCCTTGCTCGGCGTTGTCCACCATCAGTTCTTCGCCAAAGGCGTTGATGAAACTCTTGGTGCGGCCGCTGATCACAAACTTGTGGGGGAAGGTTTGGGTGAAGCGCACGGTGTCGCCGATTTGGTAGCGCCAAAGGCCGCACGAAGTGCTGATGACCAGCGCATAGTGCCGATTGGCTTCCACCTCCCAGAGGGGGAGCACCGTGGGATGGGCCGTGCTCACCTCTTCGAGCGGGATGAATTCGTAGAACACATCGTAGTCGAGCATGAGGGTCATGGCGCGATCGCCCGGATCGGTCTGGAGACCGAAGAAACCCTCCGAGGCGTTGTAGGTTTCCATGTAGCTCATGCGCGCGGAAGGGATGAGCCGGTGGTACTGTTCGCGATAGGGGGTGAAGGCCACGCCGCCGTGGAAGAAAACTTCGAGGTTGGGCCACACCTCATCGAGCGTTTTTGCGCCCGCACGTTCGAGCACTTTCATGATCACCGCCATCATCCACGAAGGAACTCCCGCAATGGAAGTCACGTTCTTGTCGAAGGTTTCTTCGGCAATGAGCTCACGTTTGCGGTCGAAATCTTCGAGTAGCGCCGTCGTCTTCGAGGGCACGCGGAAGAGGCGCACGAAGGGCGAGGCATTTTTCGTTGAGAATCGCGCTCAAATCGCCCACGCGCGAGGAGGGGAGTCGTAGTTGGGCTGGTGGCTGCCGCCGAGAATGAGCGAGCGCCCGGTGAAGAGGCGGCTGTCGGGCCGGTTGCGCAGGTAGACAGCCACCGAGTCGCGGCCGCCGGCGTAGTGGAGGTGCTGCAAACCGCGGTCGCTCACGGGAATGAACTTGCTCTTGTCGTTCGTCGTGCCCGATGATTTGGCGTACCAACGCACGCGACCGGGCCAAAGGATGTCGCGTTCGCCGCGGCGCATGCGGTCGATGTCGCCTTTCAGCGCTTCGTAGTCGGTGAGGGGCACGCGCGCGGCAAAATCTTCGTAGCAGCGCAGACGGTCATAGCCGTGGCGTTCGCCCCAAGCCGTGCGGGCGGCACTACGCACCAGCCGAGCGAGGACGGTGCGTTGGAGCTGTTCGGCGCGATCGGCGTAACTGTCGATGGCGGCCACGCGGCGCGAGAAGAAAGTACGGACGAGGGGGGTGAGATTCATGGTTGGGAGTGCGTGAGGTAGTGGGCCAGCAGGCCGAGGTCTTCGGGATAGGTGAGTTTGAGGTTGCGCTCTTCGCCGAGCACGAGGGCGATTTCGATTTCAGGACAGTAGCGCAGCACCACACCGCAGTCGTCAGTGGCGCGAAACTCCGGGTCTTGCAGGGCGCGGCGGTAGGCTTCGAGGAGCACCGGCGCGTGAAAACCTTGCGGAGTCTGCACGCGGCGCAGTCGCGAGCGGTCGGCGAGGCGCAACGTGTGCCCGTTGTCGTCGACTTCGACGAGGGTGTCGACCACGGGCAGGACGACATTGACTGCGGCGTGGCTTTGTAGGCCGGCACAAACCCGCTCGATGAGCGCGGTGCTCACCGCCGGGCGCACGGCATCGTGGATGAGGACGTGGACGGCTTCCGCGTTTTGAGCTGAAAGTGCGGGATTTTCTGCGAAAAGTTCCCCGTTTTCGGCCGAAAATGGGTGTGTTTTTGTGCCCATCGCCGCGTCGTGCCCGTCGGCTCCCCGTTGCGTGTCGGAAAACTCCGAAAGCGGTGGTGCGCAATCGGCTCCGGAGCTCGGGCGCGTCGAGGTTTTCAGTCGGCCGGTGGCGTCGAGAAAGGCGCGCATCCCGTTGATTGTGGAGTCTTGGCGCTCTTTGCCGCCGGCCACCACGTGGGTGATTTTCGGGTGGTGGTGCTGTTGCAAAATGCTGCGCACCTCGTCGAGATGGTCGGGGTGTGCCACGATGCCGATCTCGTCAATGGCCTGCACCTCCTCGAAGGCGGCGATGCTATGTTCGAGCACAGTGCGCCCGCCCACCGATGTGAACTGTTTGGGGCGGGTGCTGCCGAAGCGACTGCCGGTTCCGCCGGCGAGGATGAGGGCGATGGTGTGAGACATGGGGGAGAGGAGACGAAAGTCGGGAACCTTTTTGCGTGTGGATGCGAACAAAACGGCCGGTGTGGGGTTCCGGCCGTTGCGCGGCGGGCGAAAAATGGGAGGGGTGGGGAGCAGGGGGGATTATCCGAAGATGTGGTGATAAATCTTGTCGGTGGCACCGGCATGCTCGGCGATGTAGTTGCCGGCTTCGGCTCCTGCGGCGGCAGCATGCGCGGGGTGAGCGAGATAGTCGTCGAGCAGAGCCTGGAAATCGGCGGCCGACGTGATTTCGCGGCAACCTTCGTTGGCCAACAGGGCTTGGGCTTCGGTGAACCTCTTGTTGTTCGGGCCGATGATGACGGGCACGCCGTAGACAGCGGCCTCGGGCACGTTGTGAATGCCCACGCCGAAGCCGCCGCCCACGTAGGCGATACTGCCGTAGCGGTAGATGGAGGAGAGCAGGCCGTAGGAATCGACGATGAGCACGTCGAAATCGGCCACACTGTCCTCGGTGGCTTCTGAATAGCGGACGCTGCGACGGGTGATGCGGCTCTCGATTTCTTTCAGGTGGCCGGCACTCACCACGTGGGGCGCGATGACGAGACGCAAGTCGGGGTGACGGTTGACGTAGTCGAGGAGAATCTCCTCGTCGGGGGGCCATGTGCTGCCGGCCACGAGGACGGTGTGCCCTTGGGCGAAGCGTTCGACGAGCGGAAGGGGGCGCGCGGCGCGACGGATGTCGATGACGCGGTCAAAACGCGTGTCGCCCGTCACGGTGACGTTGTCTTTCACGCCGATGCGCGAAAGGAGTTTGACGGAAAGGCGGTTTTGTACAAAAAAATGGGTGATGCGGCGCAGACAACGGGCATAACTGCGGCCGTACCACTGGAAAAAGATTTGTCCGGGGCGGAAAATGCTGCTGACGGAGTAAACGGGAATGCCTTTGCGGTGGAGTACGTCGATGTAGTTGCGCCAAAACTCGTATTTGATGAAGATGGCGATTTCGGGGCGCGCGAGTTTGACGAAACGGCGGGCGGCGGTGGGGGTGTCGAAGGGAAGGTAGCAGACGATGTCGGCGCCTTTGTAGTCTTTGCGCACCTCATAGCCTGAGGGAGAAAAGAAGGTGAGGAGAATTTTGCGGTCGGGATGCTCGTGACGCAGGCGTTCGATGAGCGGCCGCCCCTGTTCGAACTCGCCAAGTGAGGCGGCGTGGAACCACACGTAGCGGGCATTGGGGTCGATCTGTTCGCGAAGTTGGCGGCGGGTGCGGTGCTGACCGCGTACCATGGCGCGCGCCTTGCGGTGACCAAAGGCCGCCACAAGGCGCACGAGGAGGGCGTAAATGTAAATGCCGAAGCTATACATAAAAATCAGGAGAGGGTGTCGATGGCAAACTGGATGCGGCGGAGGGTTTCCTCCTTGCCGAGGAAGGCGGAAAGCTCATACATGTCGGGACCTTTGCCGGTTCCGACCAGCGCAACGCGCCAAGCGTTCCAAGGTTTCACGCCTTCGGCCTCACACCAGGGGTCGATGGCTGCTTTCTGGCTTGCGGCCGAGAAATCGTCGAGGGCGGAGAGGCATTCGGCCACGCCGCACATCACGGCGGCGGAGTCTTCTTTCCAGTTCTTCTTGACAAATTTGTCTTCGCGGTCGAAGTTGGAGGGCGCAACAAAGCAGAAATCGCACAAAGGCCAGAGGTCGGAGACGAAACTTACGTTGCGCTTTTTGGTTTGTCCGCTCTGCGCGTCGATATACTCCACATTTTTTTGGTTTTGAGCATGTCGATCACGGCGGCGGCGCGCTCCGGTGTGGCGGTGATGCCGTGGGAGGCGAGAATTTTGACGAGGGCGGGAGCCAATTCAAGGGCGGGGGTGGCGAGCAGGTACTCGCGGTTGAACCACCAGCCCTTGACATAGTCGAACTTCGCGCCGGCTTTCGAGCATTTGGTGAGGTCGAACTTGGCAATCAGCTCGTCCATGCTCATAATTTCCTGGTCGTCGCCGGGATTCCAGCCGAGAAGCGCGAGGAAGTTGACCACGGCTTGCGGAAGATAGCCGCTTTCGCGATAGCCGCTGCTGACTGTGCCGTCGGGAGCGTGCCATTCGAGGGGGAAAACGGGGAAGCCGAGCTTGTCGCCGTCGCGTTTCGAGAGCTTTCCGTTGCCGGTGGGCTTGAGCAGCAGGGGCAAGTGGGCAAAGCGCGGCATGGTATCGGCCCATCCGAACGCGCGATAGAGCAGAACGTGGAGGGGAGCGGAAGGAAGCCACTCTTCGCCGCGGATCACATGGGTGATTTCCATGAGATGGTCGTCGACAATGTTGGCTAAGTGGTAAGTGGGCAGTTGATCTGCGCTCTTGTAGAGCACTTTGTCGTCGAGAATCGAGGAATTGATGACCACATCGCCGCGAATGAGGTCGTCGACGTGCACGTCTTCGCCAGGCTCGATTTTGAAACGCACCACATATTGGTCGCCGCGTGCGATGCGGGCTTCCACTTCTTCGGGCGAGAGGGTGAGCGAGTTCTCCATTTGTCCGCGCGTGGAGGCATCATATTGGAAATTGGCGGTGCTCTCGCGGGCGGCGTTCAGGGCTTCGGGCGTGTCGAAGGCGATGTAGGCTTTGCCCTCGGCGAGGAGTTGGTCGACATAGTGCTTATAAATGTCGCGGCGTTCGCTTTGTCGGTACGGACCCTTGTTGCCGCCGAAGCTTACGCCCTCGTCAAACTGAATGCCGAGCCACTTAAACGATTCGATAATGTAGTCTTCGGCGCCGGGCACGAAGCGAGCAGAATCGGTGTCCTCGATACGGAAAATTAGTTGGCCGCCGTGTTGGCGAGCGAAGAGGTAATTATAGAGAGCCGTGCGGACGCCGCCGATATGCAGGGGGCCTGTGGGACTGGGGGCGAAGCGTACGCGTACGTTTTGTTCGGACATTGTCTTGAGAATTGGCAGTTTTTTTGAAATCTTGCAATATGCAAAATTACAGCTTTCGCAGTAGAGTTACAAAAAGTGGGGGCGTTTTTTGATTTTGCCGGGGGCTTTCGCCGAATAACGGGGGGAAATTCGGCCGATCACTTGCGTTTTTTGCCCCCGCCTTTCTTCTTTGCGTTGTTCTTCTTGTTCTTTTTTGCTGCGGGCGCCTTCTTGTTGGCTTTTTTGCGGCCGAAGGCTTCGGGGCCGGGGGCGCCGGTGTGCTCAGCGGCGTGGCGCGAAGAAGGGCGTTGGCCCTTTTTGGGCACGGGAGCGATGTAGCCTTCGTCTTCCACCAGCGAGAAGTCGAGTTGTCGGCGTTCGAGGTTGGCGCGCTCCACCCGGAAGCGCACTTTGTCGCCCAAATTGTAGATGCGCTTCGTGCGGCGACCCACCAGGCGGTAGTTGTCTTCGTCGAATTCGTAGTAGTCGCTCGAAAGGTCGCGCAGCGGCACCATGCCTTCGCACTTGGTGAGGATATCTTCGACGTAGATGCCAAATTCCGTCACGCCCGAGATGACACCGTCGAACTCTTGGCCGATGCGGTCGGCCATAAATTCGGCTTGCTTGTATTTGATGGACGCACGTTCGGCGGTGGCGGCCACTTGCTCGCGCTCTGAGCAGTGTTCGCACATCTCTTCATACTTCTTCGCGCTGACGGATCGGCCGCCTTCTGCGTATTTGGCGAGCAAACGATGCACCATCAAGTCGGGATAACGGCGGATGGGCGAGGTGAAATGCGTGTAGTGGCGGAACATAAGGCCGTAGTGTCCAATGTTGTGCACGGAGTAACGCGCCTTCATCATGGCGCGAAGAGCCACGAGTTCCACGACGTTTTCCTCTTTCTTGCCCTTGACTTCGCCGAGCAGGTCGTTGAGCGAGTGGGAAATGTCGGTCTTTGTGCCCTCGGTGCGCACTTTGTAGCCGAATTTGGCCACGAAGCCGCGCAGTTTCTCGAGCTTTTCGGGATCGGGCACGTCGTGAATGCGGTAAGGCAGCACTTTCGGTTGTTTGCCCTTGGGGACAACGGCCACGTGTTCGGCCACGGAGCGGTTGGCCAACAGCATGAATTCTTCCACTAACTTGTTGGCATCTTTGGCAATCTTGACGTAAGTGGAGACGGGATGCCCCTTTTCGTCGATGTCGAAGCGCACTTCGGGGCGGTCAAACCCGATGGAACCGGCTTTGAACCGGCGGGCGCGGAGCTGTTTGGCCAGGCGATCGAGGAGCAAAATCTCGGCTGCCCATTCGCCGACGGGGTGTTCGGCCGAACCATCCACCGCGGGATGGTCGCCCGGCAGGGCGAGATCGTCGGCAGAGGCCTGGCCGTTGCGTTCAATCAGGGCTTGCGCTTCCTCATAAGTGAAGCGACGATTGCTCTCGATGACCGTTTTTGCGATGTGAAATTGGAGGATTTCGGCTCGTTCGTTCATTTCGAAAATGGCGGAATAGGCCAGCTTTTCCTCGTTGGGGCGGAGCGAGCAGATGAAATTGCACAGCCGCTCGGGGAGCATGGGGATGGTGCGGTCGACAAGATAGACACTTGTGGCACGATCATAGGCTTCGCGGTCGAGCGCGCTGTCTTCTTTTACGTAGTGACTCACGTCGGCGATGTGCACACCCACCTCCCATCGGCCGTCGCCCACGGGGCGTATGGAAAGCGCATCGTCGAAATCTTTGGCATCGCGGGGGTCGATGGTGAAAGTGGGAACGGTGCGGAAATCTTCGCGGCGCGCAATTTCGGCAGGCGTGATGCCCGGCTCGAGATGCTCCGCGGCGCGCTCGATGGCCTCCGGATAGCGGTAAGGAAGTCCGTATTCGGCCAGGATGGCGTGCATCTCGGTGTCGTTTTCGCCCTCGGCGCCGAGAATATCCACCACTTCGCCCACAGGACTCTTGCTGTCTTCGGGCCAATCTGTGATCTTAACGACGGCTTTGTCGCCGGTTTTTCCGCCGTGGAGGGCGTCGGCGGGGATAAAAATGTCGGTGGCCAATCCGCGTTCGTTGACCAAAAAGGCGTAATTGCGCTCTACATGGAGACGACCCACGAAGGTTTCGCGAGCGCGGCGGATGATTTCGGTCACTTCTGCCTCGCGAGTGTGTCCGCGGCGGCGGGCCAACATGGTGACACGCACGTGATCTCCGTCGAGTGCGTGGTGGGCGTTGCGTTCTGTCACGAGGATATCTTTTCCTCCGTCGTCGGGAACGAAGACATTGTGCCCGTTGCGTTTGCGACGGAACACGCCTTCTATAATTTGCACGTCGCGTTCTGCGTGACGGTAGTGGCCTGTGCCGTCAGTTGTCAGATAATCGTCGGCAACTAAGTCGGCTAATGTGTCGAGCACCAGCATTTTCGCCGGATGGTTCACGGCGCCGACGGCGTGGAAGAGTGATTTCACACTATATGTGGCGCCGGCGCTGTGCTCGAAGACAACGAGCAGGCGATTGCGCACTTCTTTTTTGTTGAGGCGGGTGCCGGTGGTCTTTTTGGCCATGATGTGTAGAGGTTAAAGTACGATTTTTTCGACAGTCCCTTCGGTGTGGGGCATGAAGACGGCGGCGTTTTCGCCAAACTTCTCGGTGTCTTCGGTGGTGAGAAAGCGCAATGTGCCGTTGCGCGTGAGTTTTTGGTCCATTTCGGGGTGGCGTCGCAGATAATCCTCCAGCGAGGCGGCCACATAGTCGCCTTGTGCGAGCACACGCACGCCTTCGGGCAGATATTTCACGATCTTATCCATTAGCAGCGGGTAGTGTGTGCAAGCCAGCACGAGGGTATCGATTTGCGGATCGCGCGAAAGGATTTGTTGAAGGCGTTGCTGCACGAAATAGTCGGCGCCGGGCGAGGCGTATTCCCCATATTCCACCAGCGGCACCCACATAGGGCAGGCTTGTCCCGTGACGACGATGTCGGGATGGAACTTGGCGATCTCGAGTTCGTAGCTTTTCGAGCGAATGGTGCCTTGTGTGCCGAGAATCCCCACGTGGCGGGAGCGTGTGAGGGTGCCGACAGCTTCCACCGTGGGGCGAATCACACCGAGCACGCGCCGATCGGGGGCCAGGCGGGGGAGATCCTGTTGCTGAATGGAGCGGAGCGCTTTGGCCGACGCGGTATTGCACGCCAGAATGACGAGTTCGCAGCCCCGCGCGAAGAGTTCCTGCACCGCTTGGAGGGTGTAGCGATACACCACGTCGAAGGAGCGCGGACCGTAGGGGGCACGCGCGTTGTCGCCGAGGTAAAGGTAGTCGTAGTCGGGCAGTCGGCGGCGGATTTGTCGCAGAATCGACAGGCCACCGTAGCCGGAATCAAAAAAACGCCGATCATGGGCTGAGCGAAATGAAGGGAAAGAGCGCATGCCGCACGCGGATCATTGTGCGTTGAGCAAGCGGGCTTTTCACGTAGGGGGTGATGTCTTCTGACTTTTGGGGGTTGAGATAAGGGTGCGTACCGGCCGAGGTGTCGACCACAAAGTCGTAGCCGCGCTCGGCTCCAATGGCGCGAATCACAGCATCCACCTGTTCGCCGACGCGCCCCATGAGTTCGGTTTCGGCTTTCTTGAGCAGATTTTCGGCTTCACGGCGGAAAGCGATGCCACGTTCCATGGCCATTTGCAGGTCCCCCTGGCGTTTGAGCAGGATGGCCTCGGGCAAATTTTTCTGCACCTGCAGATATTCCGAATATTGGCGGCGGAAGGCCGTCTCGTTGTAGCGCGCTTCGGCTTCATATTTGGCGCGGAGCGAATCGAGTTGGGCGCGCACGCGGGCGGTTTCGGGCAACAGCGCGATGACGGCGGCACGGTTCAGATAGCCGTAACGGGCGCCGCTTTGAGCAAAGAGGGAAAGCGGGGCACACACCAGGAGCGTGAGCAGGAAAAGGCGGAAAAAGCGTTTCATGCAGTGGGTTGTTTGATATATTGTATACTTGCAAAGGTACTTTATTTTGCTAATGCACCGTGAAATGACGAACTAAAATTTGTTTGTCATCGGCCGATTTCTTATTTTTGCGTCGCTCGCGATGAATTCTTGGCCATTTCGCCCCAATTCCCTCCGGAAATCGGCAGAAAGCACCGAATTTTCTTCACCGCCGCCGGGAACTCGCGAGAACGTATTATCAATTTTCCATCACATTCATTCTTTTCCCATCAATGATCAACCAACTCTTCACCTTCGCGGCCGGGATCCTCGTCTCCCTCGAACGCCATTTCTTCACTTACCTCCGCATCGCCATCTTTTTGGTCATGGCTTGGATCGGCGGACTCAAGGTTTGCCAGTACGAAGCCGACGGTATCGTTCCGTTTGTCAGCAACAGTCCGTTCATGAGCTTCTTCTATCACAATTCTTCTAAGACTACGGTCAACGACAAAGGCAAGACCGTGAAGGAATATAAGGTCCACATGAACAAAGAGGGCGAGGTGAAGCCCGACAACATCAAGTGGCATCAGGAAAACGGCACCTATGTCTTCTCCATCGGCTTGGGACTGATGATTTGCACCATCGGCACGCTCGTCCTCCTGGGCATCTGGTGCCCGCGCGTGGGTATGCTCGGCGGATTGCTCACCTTTGGCATGTCGATCGTCACTCTTTCGTTCCTCATCACCACCCCCGAGTGCTGGGTGCCCAACTTGGCCGACGGCGCCACCTACCCGCACGACGGACTCCCCTATTTCACGGGCGCACACGGTTTCCCCTTGCTTTCGGGTGCCGGTCGTTTGGTGATCAAAGACGTGATCATGAGCGCCGGCGGGCTGTTGGTGGCTGCTGAGGCCGCGCGTCGCTTCTTGGCTCGTCGAGCTGCCTGATAGTGGCACGAATGTTGCATATTGTACATCCGTATTATTCATCTCACAACACGCAATAATTTATGGCACATATCGAAAAAGGACAAGTTTTCGTCCCCGCCACCTCAGTGGAATACGCAGAAGGAAGTGTAGTTTCTCGCGAGATTCTTCGCAACAACGCCGGTACGCTCACGCTCTTTGCCTTCGATGCCGGACAAGGTCTGTCCGAACACACGGCTCCCTTCGATGCCACGGTGACGATCCTCGACGGCGAGGCTGAAATCCTCCTCGGCGGCACGCCGCACATCGTGAAAGCGGGCGAAATGCTCATCATGCCCGCCGGAGTTCCCCATGCGCTCAATGCAAAACAGCGCTTCAAGATGCTCCTCACCATGATTCGCGGCTGAGGACGGCGGGTTATTTCCGCTCCACCCGAGTCTTCTTCGCAAAGTCCGGAGTGAGCGGAGCAACGCTCCCATCTTTCGTATGGCGATCGCGCACAATTGCAGTGCGCGATCGCCATTTTTTGTTTCCGACGGCTGGTTTGTTCGGTTCAACGGAATCGAAGGATGGATGCCGGGCGAAGGGCGTCGGAAAACGGGGAACTTTGGGCGGAAATTCCCCCATTTTTTCGGGAAAGTCCCCCGTTTTCAGTCGATCAACGCGGAGTTTCGGGCAAAACAAAAGCGGAGATCTCGTCACCTTGGGGGACGAGATCTCCGAAACGGGCGGCACGCAGGCAGCCGAGGGGCGGTGCGCGCCGAGATATGGGGAGAGAGGGAAAAGCCGGGCGGGACAGCGGCAGTCAATGCCCGCCGCCGATCACGTAGTTCACGCCCAGCGTGAAACCGAGGGGGTGCAACGGCGTGGGGACGGCCGTGAAACTGCCGTCGAAGGCGGGCGTGAGGCCCCAGGTGAGTTGTGCGTTGAGCAAGAAGCGAGGGCTCAGTGCATACTCCGCACCGAGATGCACGCCGAAGCCGCTGTCGTTGAGTTCGTCGCTGAAATCATAGGAGGCACTGCCGTCGTTTTTCGGACCGAACAGCACTTTGTCGCCCGTGGGCCGCTCCACGCGCAGATAACCGTCGGAGGCGGTGCCCGAAAACTGCCGGAGGCTGTACCATTCGAGGTAGGCGCCGCCGGTGAGAGTGCAACGTCCGAGGGGATAGCGCAGGGCCAGGGGCACGAAGAGGCCGCGAAGGCGTGCACGGGTGGTGTTGGTGCCGAAGAAGTAGCCCGAGAGCTGTTGCGCACCGCGCACCACTCGTGTGCGATAGCCGGCAACGCGCACTTCGCTGTCCATGCCGCGATCGGTGAAGTAGGCGCCGAGCGAGAGATCGACGCGCCCACCGGTGCGATAGACCGCATCGGCGCCGAAACGCAGGCCGCCCACCGGCGAATAGTGTGCAATGTTGCGCATTCGGCGGGCAGGGGCGTGGGAACAAGGGCTCCGACGGTGTAGCCCACGCCGGGGCGGAGCGACCAGCGGCCGCCGGTTTCGGCGGCGGAGCGTTGTGCCGTGCCGACTGCGGGGAGAAGAAGTAGGAGGAGGCCCGCACCGAGGCGAAGCGGACGGAGGAAGGAGCAAAAACGAGGAGAGCGCATGGGGAAAAGAGAGATGGGAGAGGGAAAACTCGAGAGCCGCCGCACATCAGAAGGCGAGGTGGCAATCGTCGACGAGGAGGGTGGAACCGACCGCGCCGGCAAATTCGGCGCCGCCGCGCGAGGAGGTGAAAACGAGGGCGAGACTGTAGCCGTGGCGGTCGAGTAGGCGATTGTCGACGGGGATGCGTGTGGCAAAGGGCAGGTCGAAATATTGCCAGCGGTCGTGTTGCCCACACCGGTCACGATAAAATCGTCGAGCAAGGCCACGGCCACGACAAAGGGCGAGGTGAGCACGTTGCTGCCGTCGAGGGTGACGGATTGTCCCCGGGAGTCGACGTTGCGATAGACCACGGCGTAGATGCGCGGCGCGTCTTTTCCGTCGGCGGCGGGGCCTGTGGCCTTTTGCCCTTGGGCGTCGGTGAAGATGGCACCGGGTTGCCACTTGTAGTAGCCCGAGAAGCGGGTGGGAATGCGGTTGACGGGGGGTGCCGAATCGCGTGGCGGCAAGGGGATTGAGGAGGGCACTCGCCAGATCGAAGGTGCCGACGAAGAGATTGCCGGCCGCAATGGGTTTGCCGAAGGCAGCACCGAGTTCGCCGGTGCTTTGTGTGATGAGACGCAAGGCCGAGCCCGTGCGCCCGTCGGGACTTACGCTCGTGGGGTAGGCTTCGGGGCGGGCGTCGCTGCGGCTAAGCCAGAAACCGGGGTTGCCGCTCGCCCAAATGTTGCGAGGGGTGCCGTCGGGGCTCGGTTCGAACCACGTGTAATAGTTGCGTTCGGGTTCGTTGAGGGCGAAATGGTCGAAACTCAACGTATCGGGGAAGTCGGTTTCGGGTACGAAACTGAGCGTGTAGCGCCGCTGCCAGCGCCGATCTTGCGAGGTGACTTCGTAGGCTACGCGCCGGCGGAAGCGAAAATCGGGGTTTGCGCCGTCGAGGCAGCGGAGTGTGGCACCGGGGCTGAGGGTGAACGTGAGGGGGAGGGAGCGCAACAGGGCGGTGTCGGCGTCGGATGCGAGCGAGAAGACGATGTCGCTGTCGCGGGCGGCGACGGTGTGGAGCGTGGCGGCGTGCGGACCGAGCAGACGCGCGGCGGCGCTGCTGTCGAAGCGGACGGCGACGAGGTCGGCTTCCATGCCTGCGGGTTCGTCCTTGAGGCAGGAAACGAAGAGCGGGAGCAGGAGGAGCAGACCGGGGAGGAAACGGAAGGTGGACATGAGGAGAGGGGAAATACAACAGGGTGTGACGCGAGCGCCACACCGAGCCTGGGGGAAAGAAGGGGAGGAGGGGGGCGAGCGGGAGCGACCGTTTCGCCCCTGCCGATTAGTCAGAGAGTTTGTCGCCGTAGCAGAGGTCGCCGGCGTCGCCGAGTCCGGGCACGATGTAGGCTTTTTTTCGTTGAGCACGGGGTCGATGGCGGCAATCCACAGCGTGACGTCGTCGGAAGGGAAGAGTTCGCGCAGGCGTTGCACGCCTTCTGCAACCGATCACGGCACAGATGTGCAGGTGGGCGGGGGTGCCTTTGGTGAGATAGGCTTGATAGGCCAGATTGAAGGAACCGCCGGTGGCCAACATGGGGTCGACGAGCATGAAGGTGCAGCCGTTGAGGTCGGGCGAGGCGATGTATTCGACGCAGATCTCGATGTTTTCTTTGCGGCCCTCCTTGCGGTAGGCACTGACAAAGGCGCTATCGGCGTCGGAGAACACGTCGAGGAAGCCTTCGTGGAGGGCGAGGCCGGCGCGCAGGACGGTGCCGATGACAATGCGGTCGTCGGTGGTGTTGACACGGGCAGGGGCGAGGGGCGTTTCTACGGTCTTTTCGCTGTAGGTGAGGGTCTTCGACACTTCGAAGGCCATGGCGTGGCCGATGCGACGGAGGTTTTGGCGGAACCACGCACGGTTTTTCTGGATGGAAACGTCGCGAAGTTCGGCAATGTAGTTGTTGATGACGGTGTTGTGCTCGGCGAAATTGATGACTTTCATGATGGTGCGAAAAAAATGCCGTCGTGCTCGGGGAACAAATGGCCTCGGGCAGGAACGGCAAAGGGAGGTTAGAGAAATCAGTGACGCTGTCGGCGCACGGAGAGGGTGGCCGACGAACGGGGTGATGACGTTTGAGGTTTGGGGGCCTTCTGCTTTTTGAGCTTTTCGGGCGCCACATTGCGCGAAGCAACCTTGCGGTGCTCGCTGTCGGGGCTTTCCACCTTGGAGGTGTCGGCGACATTTCGGGTTTTCACGCTGTCGCCCATCCAGACATTGCGCTGGAAGGTGCGAATCTCGGCCTCGATCTGCTCGCGCACCTTGGTGCGAGCGGAGTCGGTGGGGGCGATTTGTGCGAGGGTGCGGTCTTGGAGGTTCTTGGTTTGGTAGATGGGGCCTTCGTAGCGGTTGGTGTTGAAGAAATCGTCGGCCGAGATCTCGGCGGCGTTGTTGAGATTGCTGCTCATAAGCGAGAGTTTGGCCAGATAGGGTGCGGCCTCGTCATACTTAACCCAGAAGAGGGGGGTGGTTTGACTGCTGCCGTCGCCGAAATCGCCGCTGACCATGAGCGGACAGAGGGCTTCAACTTGCGTACTGAAGGTGCCGGTGTGCTGATTGAAGTAGACGCTTTCCTTAATATAATAGCGTTTCACGTCTTCGGAGGGGAGGTCGGCGTCGTTGACGCGCATCTTGCCGTCGTTGGCCTCGTAGAAGATGTGGTTGTCGTCCATGATCTTCTTGCCCTTCACGATGTGCTTTTCGTCGAAATGCTCGATGGCGTCGGGCGTATATTCGTAGGCGTTGATTTTTCCGCGGAGTATGAGGTGGAAAAGGCAGACGAAAAGGTTTTCGCGCCCCGCGCCGGGCGTGACAGGATAGTAGAGCGGAGCGTTGGCATCGCGGGTGAGATCGATCTCGCGGTAGATGTCGCGGCGCCATGCGGCATCTTGGGGCATGGTGGCGGCGGTGGGAAACTCGCGAATGCTGCCCAAAACTTTGCCGGCGGCCGGTTGAGCGGCCGAACGCGCCGTGTTGTCGGCGGCCGAAGCGGCGACAGACGAGGCGGAGTTGCCCGCTTCGCGCAAACGAGCGGGGGGTTGTGCCGCGGCGTGGAGGGCAAAGGCGAGTCCGAAGAGGAGAAGCAGACGGGAGAGGGGCGCGGTGTGCTGCATGGTGGGGAGGACGTGATTTAATTGATGATGACTTCGAGCGATCCACTGAGCGTGCGCTCGATGCCGTCGGGGCCGACGGCGTGGATGTTGCTGATGTAGAAACGTTTGCCGCGAGAGAGTTGGCGAATGAGGTCGCGCTGGGCTTCGGTGAACGAGGCGCCGGCGGAAGGACGCGGGAGGACGTTGCCGAGACGGTCGAAGAAGACGCATTCGAACGAGCGGACGCTGAAAGGAATGTTGAGCAATCCGTCGTCGATCGCGGCATCGAGGCGCGTGGCTCCCACGATACTGCCCTTGGCGATGCGGCCGCCGCGGAATTGATCCCCGCCGATGCTGATGAACGCGGCGGGATCGGGGAGCTTGCGCACCTTAAAGGTGAAAGCACCCATGGTTTGGCTCTTGCCCCCCACTTCGCCGGTGACAGTGAAGGAGACTTCTTGCCCGACGTGGGCGGGGCGCGCCACATATTTGCCGTTGCCTTTCGCACTGAGCGTACCTCCGCTCATGCTCAAGTGGATTTTGTCGGAGGAGATGCCCGAGGCGCTGACGGAAATGGGGTTGTCGTAGCCGGCATAGAGCACATTCATCAGATCGGCAGCCACGGTGGCGCCGGTGGGTGGGGCGATGACGGTGTAATGCTGGGAGAATTCGCGACGAATGACCTCGCCGGCGGCGTTTGGCATGGTGATGTAGCCGCGGAAATCGTAGCTTCCGGGTGCGCCTACGCGGAAATTGTAGTGCCCGTCGGCGTTTAGGCGGCGCCCATTGACGTAAATCTCCGGCCGTTGGGTGGTATCGATGGCGGCCATGAAGATTTGCGAGCGAAACTCGTCGCCCGGGAAGAGCGTGGTGGCTTCCGGGAGGACATAAGCGTTGAGTTCGTTGACGCGGATGTCCTTCACGCCGATGTTGGCCGCAAGGGTGTGGAGCACTTCGCCCTCGGCTTTGCGGATGTCGCTCTGCAATTTGGAGAGCATCGTGACGGCAGCAATGGAAGGCATGGACTCAAACATGTATTCCTGCCAGTTCTTGCCGATGTTATCCTCGCCTTTGGGCACGTCGGTGGAGAGATTGGCGGCGACAATGGCGCGGCGTCGGCGATCGGTGATGAAGGAAGTGACGAAATCACGGAAATGATTCACGCGACGGTAGAGGACGCGTCCGCGCAAAGTGGCGGGATTGAGCATGACCACCCCCGCGGCTTCGAGATCGTCCTTGTGCTGAATGTTGTTCGGATTGCCGTCGGCGCCGTCGGTTTCGCGGGCGATGGCCCATTTAAGTTCGTCGATGTAACGGCAAAGGCTGTCGGCGGAGTGCTGCACAGTTTGGGCTTTGTCCCACCAAGGTTTGACTTTGGCGGGATTTTTGCGGTACTGTGCTGCTAAGTCGTCGAGCAAATCTTTATTTTCCTGCTCCGTCGTGTGGATGGTGCGGTCGAGGCTGTTGCCTACCAGGGTGAAACCTTTGAGTACGTCGGTCGAAACGTTGAGTGCAAGCATTGCCATCAACACGACATACATGAGGTTGATCATCTTTTGCCGCGGCGAAGCCGGTCTTTTTTGAATGGCCATGGGCAAAAATCAGGAAGCTGAATTGGGTTGCGTCGGTGCGTCGGTTGCGGGCGCGGGGGCGGCTGCTGCGGGTTGGGCGCCGGCGGCGCTCATCGCGGCGTAGGGGTTGCCCATAATGTTGAGGGTTTGCACCATGCGGGCGTAGATTTGGTTCACTTCTTCGATCTTCGCGGCGAGATCGCGCGTCTGGGCGTTGATTTCCTCGATGGTGGTGACTTGACGCGAGATAGAAGCAAAGTGCAAGTCGTAGACTTTGTTGATTCCGATGAGGGTGCGATTGAGATTCTCCATCTCTTGCGAGTCGCGCGTGAGGCGGGCGCTTTGTTCGTCCACTTTGGCGAGCGTTTCGTTGAGGGTACGGAGTTTCTCGATGTACTCTTCCGTGGCTTCCTCCATTTCGGGCGAGAGAACGGCCTGTGTTCTGCGCAGCAACTCGTCGTTGGCCAAACGCACAATCTCGGCCAAACGTTGTGCTCCTTCCTCGAGTGCACGTTGTCCTTCGGCCGTTTGGTAGTGTGCGGCCACGAAAGGAGCTGCTGTTTGCGGAGTGTCGGCAGTGGGTTGGGCAGCGGCGTCTATTGCCTGGGCTGTTGTCTCTGCGACTTGCGCGGTTTCACTTGCTGCTTGCGCAGTGGCGACAGGTTGTTGGGGGAGAGGTGTGCCCGGTGCCGCGGCGGTTTCGGGCAGTGTGCCTGTTGCTGCGGCAGCGACCGAGGTTTGCGGTGCATAGCCGGGAGCCGCGGGCGCCCATTGGGGGGCGAACGCTGCGGCTTGCGCAGCAGCGAGCGGTTGTGCGGGCGCGGCCGGTGCGGCGATGCCGGGTTGAGCGGCAACGTCGGGAGCGGTTTCGGTCGTGAGGCCTTCGGCGCGCTCAATCTCCTCGTCGCTCTCGAAATCGTGGGGCAGTTCTTTGCCGATCTCTGTTTTGTCGAACGGGCGGTCGAAGGCCGCGAGGAAGAACACCACGGCTTCTGTGCCCATGCCCACAAAGAGCATGATATTACCCCCCTTGAGGTGGGTGAGTTTGAAGAGCGCACCGAGAATCACGATGGCGGCGCCCCACGAATAGGCGTAGTTGAGGAAGGTTTGCCCCGGCACACTGTCCATCCAGTGCTGCAGGCGCGTCACGATATTGAGTTTTCCGGGCATATCGTTTGCGTTTTGATGAGAGAGTTATTTCTTTTTGTCGGTGGGATTGCCGCTGACGGTGGCCGCTTTCGAGCGAACGCAGCGAAAACCGATGAAGGAGCGCGGTTGGTTCTGGTATTCCCAAGTGCGCCAGGCCGAACGGATGTAAGACTGCGGGTCTTTCCACGAACCGCCGCGCACGCTTTTGCGTTTCAAGAAGTAGGGATCTTCTTTTGCCGCCTCGTAGCGCAATTCAGGATTGACGTCTGCCATGGATTGCACGCCGGCTTCGGTGAAAACCGTGTTGGTCCACTCGGCAACATTGCCGGCCATGTCGAAGAGGCCGTTGTCATTGGCGCCATACTGCCCGACACGCGAGGTGATGAGGTTGCCGTCTTCGGTGTAATTGCCGCGGTCGGGTTTGAAGTTGGCGTAGAAGCAGCCTTTTTCGTTCTTCGAGGCCGCGCCCTCCCACGGGAAGGTGTGGCCTCACGGCCGCGGGCGGCATATTCCCACTCGATTTCGGAGGGTAAGCGGTAGCGCTGGATGTAGCGCGCCTCAGGTCCCATACCGCGCAGGAGGTATTCGGTGCGCCATGCGCAGAAAGCTTGGGCTTGTTCCCACGTTACTCCCACCACCGGGTAGTCGTTGTAGCCCGGCGACGAGAAGTAATTCTTCATATACATGGAGTTGTTGGCATTCGGGAAGTCATTGACCCAAACCGTGGTGTCGGGATAAACCGGTACGATGTAGGTGTTGATGAAATCGTAGAGCGAAGAGAGCGGACGATTGATGGTTTCGCGCACGATTTCGCCGTTGTCGTTCACGTAGGCCGTGTCTTTCGAGATCATCACCACCTCGTTGGGGTCGACATTCACGTCGGTGTTGAGCACGCGTTCGCGCGGATCGAGGCGATACTTGCGCAGGGCGGCTTTTTCGTAGTCGAATGTCTCGTAACGGAAGTTCATTTGCTTCACATCGAGCATGCGTGTGCCGTCGTAGGGGTGGGTTTTGTACACACTGTTGAGGGCGCGCTCCTGGTCTTCGGAGGGTTTGCGCCAGGGCAGTGGTTTGTTCCAATTAAGATGAGGCTTGACGGGGTCGCCAAACTTGTCGACTTCGATTTTGTAGGACTCATCTCCGCCGTAAGACGGGTCGGCGAGGCGCTCGCGCAGGATGCTGTCGCGCACCCATTCCACAAACTGGCGGTACATCGAGTTGGTCACTTCGGTTTGGTCCATCCAGAAGCCATCGACCGAGATGTCGCGTTGCGAAAGCGGGAGCCCCCAGAGGCTGTCGTTCTCCGAAAGGCCCACTTTGAGGTAGCCGCGTTTGATTTCGACCATGCCGTAGGGTGTGGGTTCGAGGGGCACCGACGAGCGCTGGCCTGTCACTTCGCCACCGTTGCGCATGGCCGTGTTGCTCCCGCCGAAGCACGATGCCAACGTGAGCAGCAGCAGTGTCAGGGAGGGGGAGAACATGTAGAGGCTTGCAGTGAAATTTCATTTGATATTGGAGAGAATGAGTCGTTTTTGTGAGCGAGGTGGGGCGAAGTCTCCGCCGCCCGCCGCGAAGTGGGGCAATGAGTGCGGCACGGCGGCCGGCGTCGTGCCCCGATCGGGGTCAGAGCCACCGCACACTCCGGTGGAGGTTGCGGCCTTTCTTGCCGAGATCGACCGGGAGGCGGTAGACGACAGAAATTTCGTGCTGACCGGCGCCCAGTCCCAGGCCGGAAGTGAAGGCTTCGTAGCTGTAGGCGATGTCCAGACCGCGCAGGGTGCCGCCGAAAAGCAGCGCGACAGAGCGACCGGGGGCGTAGTTCACGCCGCCAAACAGACGACGTTTCTCGAAGCTGTATTCGCCGCGTAGGGTGAGATCGACGCGCCAGTCGGCAAAATCGCTGCGCAACATCGCCGAAGGTATTATGGTATATAACGATTCGTCGGGGCGGATATTGTAGTGTGCCGAGAAATTCAACAAACTTTTCACCTTCATGCGGTGAGTCTCGTCCCATTCGACGGTGGGTGCGGTGAGATGAAGCAGCGAGGCCGAGAGGCCGAATTGCGGATGGGTGTAAGCCGCACCGGCACTCAGGTCAAAGCGCGAACCGTTGAGCTGCGAAGCGGGAAAGGCCGGGTCGTTACCGTCGTTGAGGTCGGCTTTTCCGCCGTCGATGCCCTCTTGCAGCATGTCGGCCTGCACGCCCAGCGAGAAACGTCCGCCGCGCCAGTTGCGATGCAGGGCATATTGCAGGGCGAAGCGCTTAGTGAAAAACAACCCGATGGCGTCGTTGGTGAAGGCCGCCCCCACGCCGTGTTCCGCCCCCCCGAAGCGGAAGGCCAAGTCGGCGCCTGCCCACATCGTGCTCCCCGCTTGGGTGTAGCCGCCGGCGTGGGTTTGCACCGCACCGCTCACGGTGAGTTGTGGCGAGCGCCCCACTGCGGCGGGATTCCACTGCGTTTCGAGGCGCCAATAGTGGATGAAGGCCGGGTCTTGCTGCGCGTGCACGTTGAATTGTCCCGTGCCGAACAGCAAGAGTGCGAGCACGAGACGAATCAGCGGGGAGAGACCGAGCGACAAACGGGGAGAGGAGCAGACCGACATTGGTTTCTTCGGATGACTATATTGTGGGCAAAGTTAATACAAATGCGGCGATTGGTGAAATCTGAGGCAACGCTTTTGTGTCGATGGCGGAATTTGGCGCAGATTTGGAGAAGTTCCGCGTGGCAGGAGGGGGCTAGGGGGCGCGTTTGCCCGTGTGGCGCGACAAAGTTCCGCGCTTTTGTGAGAAACTTCCCCACTTTCCGGAAATAACGCGGAGCTTTCGACCGAAAACGCGGGGATAAATATATGGATCGGGGCGCGGTCGGCCGACAATAAATGCGTAACTTTGCCGCGCATATCGTATTTAATCCCCCATACATAATACACCTGCTCAAAATGATTTTCTTTTTCAGCACCCCCGTTCGAAGCATCATCGCCACTGCGGCCGATCATCGCCTCGACGCCGAAGAAATGAAAAAACTTTGCTGGCTCTACGGAGAGGCTACCCCGATCGAAGGCGATCGGGTGGAAGGGCTCTTCGTCGGACCCCGCCGCGAAATGGTAACTCCTTGGAGCACAAATGCCGTTGAGATCACGCAAAACATGAATCTTAACGGCATTTCGCGCATTGAAGAGTACTTCCCCACCACGCCCGACGAGGAGCACGACCCGATGTTGCAGCGCGTCTACGACGGACTGGACGAAACGCTTTTCACCGTCAACCATACGCCCGAACCCATTCGCACCGTCGATGATCTCGACGCCTACAATGAGCAGGAAGGACTGGCACTTTCGCCCGCCGAGATCGACTATCTCCACGGTGTGGAGCGCCAACTCGGTCGCCCCCTCACCGACAGTGAGATCTTTGGCTTCGCACAACTCAATTCGGAACACTGCCGTCACAAGATTTTCGGCGGCACGTTTGTCATCGACGGCGAGGAAATGCCCTCGGCGCTCTTGCCATGATCAAACGCACCACGAAAGAAAATCCGCACCGCATCCTTTCGGCCTACAAAGACAACGTGGCGTTCTCCGAAGGCCCGGTGGTGGAGCAGTTTGCGCCCACGCGTCACGACACTTCCGACTATTTCGTGATTCGCGACATCGAGAGTGTCATCTCCATCAAGGCCGAAACGCACAACTTCCCCACGACAGTCGAGCCGTTCAACGGCGCTTCGACCGGTACGGGCGGTGAAATCCGCGACCGTATGGGAGGTGGCGTCGGTTCGTTGCCCATTGCCGGCACAGCGGTCTACATGACGGCCTATCCCCGCCTGGACAATCAGCGTCCGTGGGAGAACGATATGCCTGCCCGTCCCTGGCTTTACCAGACGCCCCGCCAGATCCTCACGAAGGCTTCCAACGGTGCTTCGGACTTCGGCAACAAGTTCGGCCAACCCCTTATCGCCGGTTCGGTGCTCACCTTCGAGCACGCCGAAAATGGCGAGAACTATGCCTTCGACAAAGTGATTATGCTCGCCGGCGGCGTGGGTTACGGCACGAAGCGCGACTGCCTCAAAGGCACGCCCGAGAAGGGCAATAAAATTGTGGTGGTCGGTGGCGACAACTACCGCATCGGTCTCGGTGGCGGCTCGGTTTCGTCGGTCGACACCGGCCGTTACAGCTCGGGCATTGAGCTCAATGCCGTGCAACGCGCCAACCCCGAAATGCAGAAGCGCGCCGCCAACCTCGTGCGCGCCCTCTGTGAGGAGGAACACAACCCCGTGGTGTCGATCCACGACCACGGTTCGGCCGGTCACGTCAACTGTCTGTCCGAACTCGTCGAGGAGTGCGGCGGCACCATCGACATGAGCCGCTTGCCCGTGGGCGATCCGACGCTTTCGGCCAAGGAAATCATTGCCAACGAGAGCCAAGAGCGCATGGGCTTCCTCATTGAGGAACAACACATCGACGACGTGCGCCGCATTGCCGAGCGCGAACGTGCGCCCCTCTATGTGGTGGGCGAAACCACGGGCGATGCGCACTTTGCCTTCGAACAAGCCGACGGCAAACGCCCCTTCGACCTCGACGTCGCACAGATGTTCGGCCATTCGCCCAAGACGGTGATGACCGACGTGACGGTGAAGCGCGAATACGCCCCCGCCGTTTACGACGAATCGCAGTTCGAAACCTATTTGCGCAACGTGCTGCGCCTCGAAGCTGTGGCCTGCAAAGACTGGCTCACCAACAAGGTGGACCGTTCTGTGACGGGTAAGGTGGCGCATCAGCAGTGTCAAGGCGAACTCCAACTCCCCTTGGCCGACTGTGGCGTGGTGGCACTCGACTATCGCGGTCGCGCCGGTATCGCCACCGCCATCGGCCACGCCCCGCAGGTGGGATTGGCCAGTGCCGAGGCCGGTTCGGTGATGGCCGTGGCCGAGTCGCTCACCAACATCGTGTGGGCGCCCTCGCTGACGGACTCAACAGCGTGAGCCTCTCCGCCAACTGGATGTGGCCGTGCCGTTCGCAGGCCGGCGAAGACGCGCGTCTTTATGCCGGTGTGAAGGCGTTGAGCGATTTCTGCTGCGCCCTGCACATCAACGTGCCGACGGGTAAAGACTCGCTCTCGATGACGCAACAATATCCCGACGGCAAGAAGATCATCGCCCCCGGCACTGTGATCGTCAGCGCCGGCGGCGAAGTGAGCGATGTGCGCCGTGTCGTGCGCCCCGTGGTGATCAACGACCCCGCTTCGCGCCTTTATTATATTGACTTCTCTTCCGCACCGCTTGCCCTCGGCGGCTCGGCCTTCGCCCAGACGCTCGGTCGCGTGGGTAGCGACGTGCCGACGGTAGCCGATGCCGAAGCCTTCCGCCGTGCGTTCGCTGCGGTGCAAAAGCTCGTGTCGCAAGAACTCCTCCTCGCCGGTCACGACGTGAGTGCGGGTGGTTTGGTGACGACCTTGCTCGAAATGTGTTTCGCCAACACCAAGGGCGGTCTCGAACTCTCGCTCGACGCGCTCTCGCCCGCCAGCGACTTCGCGCACACCCTCTTCGCCGAAAACCCCGCTGTGGTGGTGCAGGTGGCCGATGCGCACAACGAGGCGTTCTCGGCCGTACTCGCCGAAGCCGGTGTGGCCGCTGTCGAACTCGGTCGCCCCGTTGAGGGTCGCACCCTCACGCTCCGCCGCGCCGATCGTCAACTTGCGCTCGACATCGACGCCTTGCGCGAGGATTGGTACGGCACTTCGGCCGAGATGGACACGTTCCAAAGTTTCCACGGTTGCGCCGAACAGCGCGCACACAACTATAAGTCGCAGCCCCTCCACTTCCGTTTGCCCGCTTCGTTCGACGGATCGTTTGCCACCCTCGGTGTTTCGCCCGATCGCCGCACACCTTCCGGTGTGCGCGCCGCCATCATTCGCGAGAAAGGCACGAACGGCGAGCGTGAAATGGCGTATATACTCCATCTCGCCGGCTTCGACGTGAAGGATGTCACGATGACCGACCTTGTGAGCGGTCGCGAAACCCTCGATGAGGTGAACTTCATCGTCTTCTGCGGTGGTTTCTCGAACAGCGACGTGCTCGGCTCTGCCAAAGGTTGGGCGGGTGCTTTCCTCTTCAACCCGAAGGCCAAAGCCGCTCTCGACCGCTTCTATGCTCGCCCCGACACTCTTTCGCTCGGTGTCTGCAACGGTTGCCAGTTGATGGTCGAACTCGGTTTGGTGAACCCCGAACACACTGACCGCCGCGCTCGCATGTTGCACAACGACAGCCACAAGTTCGAAAGCGGTTTCGTGGGTGTCGACGTGGCGCCCAACGACACGGTGCTCTTCAGCAGTCTTTCCGGCAGTCGTCTCGGCATTTGGGTAGCCCACGGCGAGGGTAAGTTCAACCTCCCCCCGTCCCGCTGCCGACTACAACATCGTGCTTTCCTACGCTTACGACCAATATCCCGCCAACCCCAACGGTTCGGACTACAACGCCGCGGGTATCGCGAGCGCCGACGGTCGCCATGTGGCGATGATGCCCCACTTGGAACGCTCCTTCCTGCCTTGGCAAACGCCGTTCTATCCCGCCGATCGCCGTGCCGACGACTGCACGCCTTGGCTCGAGGCCTTTGTCAACGCTCGCCGCTGGGTGGAAAGCCACCGCGCCTAAGCGAAGAAAACGGATTGCCCGTTATTGAAAAAGATTCCCCCGTGTGTCAAGCGACGCACGGGGGAGTTTGGGTTTGTAGAATTGGGTAGTAAAGTAAATCCACAGTGGACATAGACAAAAACTAAAGTTTGAAATACCAAAACCAGAGTTTTTCAAACGCATAGCCTAACTTTGCACTTGCCGGTTGACTCTACGCACTCAATGGCTTCTCGGGAAGTGTGTGTGTGTTTAACCCATTTTTTTTACTCACCAGAGAATAAATTTTTTCTCGGGGAAAGTATGAATATTGTAACTTAGTTTTCGTTGATTTTCAGCAAGTAACGTCTAACGTAATCTGACATAATGCTTTTAAGGATCATCCTATCAGCAATTATTATAGTGCATCGGATTGCTCGCGAGGTTGCCACATTGAAAAGTTCATCGTTAAGAGAATAGCTTACTGAAGCATTGGGGATAAGGTAAATGGTATAATCGACTGTCAACCCCTGAATTCTGTCTACCGTTTCTATTTTTAGATTATCAGGAAGCACTTCACTATGCAAGTTCGTGACGAAGGTCTTTTGTAGTGCCTTGACCGTTTCTTTAAACTTGGAAAGAATTGCTATTGTCGCGCCCGGAAGCTCTTTCAAGATTCTTTCTGTCAAATCAAAAACTGCTTGTAATGCGTTTTCGGGCTTTTTATTCCCAACTTCAAGTTCTAAATAAACACAAGATGGGCCGCCGAACTTATTCAACTCTGGCAAAGAGGTCTTTACTTCGTCAACCTTTGCGACAGAATTCAGTTCATTATTATAGAAGATGCCTGTAAAACCTGCACCACGTTTTGTTAAACGAAAAGTATCGCTCAACATAAATGTTGGCATGAGGATATTATTGCAAAGGGTGGCGAAGCCCATCACAATAGGCCTCCAACCGCGCACATTGATTCTATCCCCGTTGGTTCTAACAATAGGGGCAAGTTGCTTTTGATCGCCTATCCATACCACTTTTCTTCCCAACTTCTTACATGCAGCAATCATAGGTAGCAGTGCCTGGCTTGCCTCATCCATGATGACATAGTCAAAAGGGGGCATCCTATGCACATCTTTTGCCCACCCGCTTGAAATGTAAAACGTTGCAAGAGAGAGATGACCGGACGCAGCATTGCAAACGTTTCCTTCATTAGCCACCAATTCAGGCAACTCGTGTCTTTCATCTATTGTCAAGCTAGTTTTCGAAATTCTACCACATTCAAGATACGGCTTTAGATCCTTTTTGGAAGCAATCACTTTCAAAGCTTCATTAGTCAGTGCTGTTACCAGCACACTTTTTCCTTCGGATAAAAGTTCTGCTATCAACTTTGCCATCCGATATGTTTTTCCTGTTCCAGGAGGACCTTGAATGGCAACATGATTATTAAACTCCCAACAGCGCAGAATATGGGCATTCAAGTCTTCTTGTGCAGAAATCTTTTGAGGATTCCATACAGATTCGTCACAAGAACAATCCAAAATTTCTTTTTATTGCTTCACATTCAGAGTTTTGGACAATCTCTTTCAAATTTAGGAGGTATTTCAATGGAGGGTCGTTAGGACCAAATGCAATGATAGGATGCTGAGATTCCAACAAGTCTGCAAAGTCAACGGTAGTATTCTTTATTCCGACTAAACAAAAAGCAGGATCCTCAGATTTAGATATCCATACGCAATGCACATCAGAGTAATTGCATTGATATTGCTCTCGGAGGTCAGCCCAAGATAACTTTCCCCAATTCTTATAGCTCGCCATTTCTCCAATAAAGCAGGATGCCGTCCAGAAAGAATTTTTGCGAGGCAAATTGTCTGAATCACGCACCTTAAATATTGAGACTTCTCCTCTAAAGCCAACAAACTTGCCGACAAAAACTTCTCCACGTTCTTTGAGAACAATTGCTTTAGTTTCAATCAACCGGCCATAATCTTTCATCTGAGTATCGTACTCAGATGAAAGAAAGGCCATATGATCATCTCGCTTTAACCTCATAATCAAAGGTCATCATCAGTTGTTTGGAATTGCGAACCAGACTGCTTAGCATAAATGTCGCGAACTCTTGTGGCGTTTGCTGCAATATGGAATTTATCAAAGTCAAAGTGTAAGCCTTTGAAGTATTGCAGCGTTTCTGCGAAGACCGAAATCCTATCCGAATATTCTTCTTTATCTAAATTCTCGGAGTTGAACGTGATCGAAATCTGCGTTTGGTTCATTATCAAATCGCCCTGCGGTATCTCAACGATATCCAATTCACCATTAACTCTTGTGTATACCAAAAGTTTGGCATCGTTTTGAACTACAGCTTTCCACTCCTCAGGATTTATCTTAAAGGGTGCGGTACGGTCTTTATAACTTTTGAGGACGATCGAACGCTTTTCCTTAATTTCATCAGTGATCTCAATTATAGAATAGCAATAAGGTTTCCCATTGTTATCACACTCACCATACCGTTCCGGAAATTCCCAGTCAGTTCGACATTCCTTTAGTTTCCGTTGAGCCTCTAGTTGTGCTTCGTACATTATCCGCTTAGACAAAGTTTCGTCATTGCTACCAATATAGGTAGCACTTGTTGTTGTTTCAAGACTTGGTGCAATAAGCAAATCTGTTATAAAGCCCTTATCCTCTAGATAATCAACTAAATCATCGTGCTCGTGGGTAATCAAAAGTATTAAAAACTCTTTTTCGTAGCCACTAATGCCCAAGTATTTGCATAGGGGTGAGAGGAGAGGCTCGATTTTGCTTGGTTTCAAATATCCTGTATAGTAGAATGCTTTATCTTCAGCAAATGTTGTACGCTCTACGGTATCTTTTCTATCTCCATAGGACAGTTGTATACGCTCACAGTGATAAAAGTCACTATTTTTAATCCTGCAAGAGACTTCCTCTACGCAAGCTTCATAAGAGGATGACTTAGCTACAGCATTCTTTAGCAAGGCTACATATTGCACCTTGGCTTCGAGTAGCGATTTTAATTCAGCACCATCCGATTTTCCCACATATTCTGGTGAAGCTTTATCAATAACTTGAACGCCCAGATTCTTTAGCAAGTCGACCATGTCCTCTTTATTAGATTCCCAAACTTTTCCAACATAAACTTTGCTGTCAGAGCTAAAGCCGTCTATGGTCACATACGAGAGTGCTGAAGGACAAAGGTATTCACCTTCCTTCGAGGAGAGTATTTTATGTCTTGCTCCCCATTCTTTGATTTTGGGCGAACTTTGCCAGCCACGCGCTATGATTTCAGTATAGATGGATGCAACTCTCTCCCTGTTGTCCGTTTGCGTATCTTTGGAGATTCTTTCTAAGATAAAAAGGAAATCTTGTAGTTCTAATTTGTCCTTTAGATTTAAATAGCTCACCCATTCATCGCTGACAGCGACTTCAACGTCAATCACCGGTGCATAGGTGCCTGCAATTTCCTTGATCTTAGGAATCGTATTACTAAATACCGAAGTAGCCTTCTCACATGTTTGTAGCTGGGTGGGAATAACTTTGCAGTTGCGAACCAACCATTCAAAGTAGTTAACCTCCACTCCCAACTCAATAAGTCTGGCTTTGCTAACAACACGATCTATAAAGCCAGAACTACCTTCTAGTTCAAAAACACAAGCACTTATCGAAGATGGCGAATTCTGCCCCAAAAAGAATGCAAAAATAATCTTTGAGAAAGCATACTCATCAACTCGCTCTAAGAACGAATAAGAATCATAAATTATATAACTCGGACTAAAGTAATAGTTACAACCATTATAACTTGTCCAATACTCCTTTCTTGAAGCTTCGATAATGCCTTCAAAAAACTCGCTGTCAAAGCGGTTTTCCTCTGTTACATTAGACACATAAAGTCTTTTTAGGGAAGGCAATATTTCTTCTGCTACACCCAACGATTTAAAAAAGTCTTTCCAATCACTAATAGATTCTCCAATTCCAAGATATTCCTCTGAAACAAAAATATCCTCATCTGTATGATTCTCTATGTCGATAAAGGGTTTAAATTTTGACCCAAAGAAAAGGTTAGATGCAGAATTCAGCTTCTTTTTTTTTGTGAGAATGGGGAAATTTTGAATATGATAATCACGAATACCCTCAAAGTTATTTCCTTCCTGATAGCATTTGAACAGGAATCGGCCATAATCAATAGCGTTTTCCTCTGTTACAATTTCAGGATGCGTAAATAACTCTTCCACATAATTACTCTCGTCCAGTTCTCGAACTCCCATTTTATTAAACCAATCGATGCACTCCCTCTGCTTTTTATAGTGATCATAAATTGCTTGAGCCATCACAATTACTTCGTCTGCTAGCTCGTTCTCTGATTTATAATCGGAAGGGAAGAACATCTGGGAAGGCTTACATGCAATACCATTCTCGTCTAAGATAAATGGTGTATTGCTCAAAATTGGGAGAATCTCGCTGTTGTTGACTCGATCGCAAAGCCCATACAGAAAGTCAATAAGCTTAACATCTTGTTTAATCGAAAGATTAGAGAAGACGTCTTGATTCTCAAACAAGTTAGGCAATAGCTCTTCACTGAAAACAAAGACACCATACGACTTCAGGATGCCAACACCTGCATCAGCAATTTGCCCACTATTTGCAAAGTTCTTCTTCTCGTACTCTCCTACATGTTTAACAAATGCATCAACTCCAATCACCTCAGAAATTCCAACACGATCAATCCAAGCCTCAGATACTTTTAAGAGTGAATCCGACTGAAGAGCAGGCAAGAATGCGATTTCTTCTATCGCTTGCTGCAACGCTTTTTGAAACACCTTAGTAAGCTCATCATTTCCCTTTGCAACTTTACTTGGAAGTACTCTGTGATACGTCTTATAGGTGTGTGAAAGTTCCGCAATCCATCTGAAATACAAAGCAGGGGCTTCTTTGAAAATCAGTTTATTCCATTCAGAGTCTTGTTGGAGTTGTTGTCTTCCTGCATCTGTGATAAAGTTGGAGTTAATGAGGAAAGGAGCCGCCAAATTACCATAAGAAGTTGGCAAAAATGTATAAGCAACTGAATTTTCCACCTTACGCAGTTCCCCTTTATCATCTACAGATATAGCAAAAAGAGACCTCTATTTCGCTCGCGTCTTTTAGTTTTTGAGGAACAGAAGTTGGGTTTTGAGCAATATACGCCTTGACTTCCTTGGTAACGGAGATTACATCTGATTTAATCAACCATCTGCTGACAACTTCATCGTCAATCAAAAGTAAAATTTCTCCATTATGCACCTTACGGGCTACCTTTCTGACAAGAGTATCATTATGGTAAAAGACAATAGAAACATCTTGAGCATTAAGAAATAGCAGGAAGTTGAGCCCCTTCAGCAGTTCATCGACCTTGGGAACAAAAGAACCCGTATCTGATAATCGAATACAAGTGATAACATTAAATTCCTCATCCTCTACTTCAAGAGGAACGTTCGCTTCAATAGGGATAATTTGCCAAGGAATATCCTCAGGAGAAAGTTTGCTATCAGACATTTCAGACGGCATATAGTTAATGCAATCTTCCTTGTCAAACTTAAAGCAATACGCCCCACTCTTTACAAAAACCTGTGTTGATTTCATAAAGACCGATTTAAAACCAATGCCTTTATATCCAACCTTCTTTGCGTTAGTTGTTTTGCTGCCATTCCCCACATCAGATAAACCCTCTATATCAGTTTCTGTGAAGGCTGCACCATTGTGCATAAAGAGCAAATAATTGTCTCGGAGTTCAATTCTAATTTTGAGAGACTCTTCTTTGACATCAACGAAAGCATCTATTGCGTTTTGAAGCAACTCGTAAACAAATCTTTCTTCTTCCGTATAAATACCAGATGAGAGGAGGCTCAGCGACTGTGCCTGCGTCCTTGCCTGCGATGCATAGTTGTAATTCGTGCGTTTCTTTTGCAATTCCGTAAGAAAAGACATTTCAATCTACCATTTAAAATGATTCATACTACCACTCAACCAATGAGCATGTTATTTCTTTTTGCAAATATAGCAAATCAAGATGACTAACCCAAAACTTCATAGCGAAAAGCTCAAGATAAAAGCATACAAAGCAAATAATACGTGTTTTTCAAATTCGAAGTTCTCATCAACACGATGGGTAATCATACATCCTTACAGACTTTCAAGCAGTTCCAACGAATCTTCGAGCGTTTTGCACGCGGTTCCTTTCCCCACCCTGAAATCTTCTCTTGCTTTCGCGATTTTCTTTTTTAGTTGGTGCTAATCGTAAGTTCGTCGTCGTGGGTGGGAACAAGTGCGAACGATTGTCCTTTACTTCTGCGGATGATGACACGTTCTGTATGCGCCAAATCGAAATACTTGCGCAAGTTAGCGCGAAATTCACTTGGACTAATTACCATCATAATACTAACGATTTGATTCTCAATTGCAAATATATTGATTCCAACTGAATTTGCAAACAAATAGGTACATAATCTTGTACATAGATGAAATCACTTTGTTGCCCCCTTCGTTGGTCAGCCGATCCTTCCGATGGTAATGTCCGAAAAAGCTCCCCCGTGTGTCGAGCGACGCACGGGGGAATTATTAGAGAGAGGAAGAACCTTGTGTTTGTTCTCCACAAAAATGGAAAGTTCAGAAGCGATAGCCGATGCTCAAGGTCGCATGAGAGTAGGTAGACTTCGTGATGCGATAGGCCAAGTTGATGTCCCAGTGTCGGCGGTAGGTCAGTCCCACTTCAGGGGCGAATGTGGGGTGCCAAGTGTCGGAAGAGGCAAAGAGTTTGTTTTCCGGCGAATCGTGTGACACGCCAATAGCCGCACCGATGCGAGGAGAAAAACGCGTGTTGCGGTGCCAAACGTAAGCTCCGGTGAGTGTGGCTACAAAAGAACGAGCAGGCACGTTATATTGAATCCTATCTGTAGGAGACAAATCGAGCAATTTGAGCGTGCCGGGTGCATAAATTTTATCGGCTTGCTCGGTCACTTGGGTGCCGAAGCCTTCTGTTTGCAACTTCGCACCGATCTGCACCTGTTCGTTGATCGCTTTGTCTGCTGCGATATAGAAACCGATGGCACTGTGCCTATAGGAGCCACTTCGGAAATCAAGCGGCCACGTGAATCCCAAGGAGGGATGAATTCCGCTTTGTGCCATGCACGAGGTGGATAGGGCGGCACAAGTGGTGATGAGAGTGAAGAGTATTCTTTTCATGCGGTTGTTGTTTTTTTGTGGATGGTCATTCCACCTCATTGGCCGTCGTGCTTTTCTGCAAGATGTACTGCTCCTGCACAATAGAACGCTTAGCGCAACGACTTTCTTATTGGTTTTATATTTCGTGGGGAGGTATTGTGGATTTAGCAAAAAAACTTCTATCAAAGAGTGACCAAGTTTATTTTAAGGTTGGACCCAGCAGAAATTGGGAATAAACATCCGCGCGGTCAATCTTCGCGGGTGGACTCTTCGAAGCGCGCCAAGAGCCAGTCGCTCTGTTGTTCGCGGGTGAGGGACGAGTTGTCGAGCACCAGCGCATCGGGAGCTTGGCGCAGAGGGTTCATTTTGCGGTGCGAGTCGATGTAGTCGCGTTCCTGCACGTTCTTGAGAATCGCCTCGTAGTCGCCCTCCATGCCCTTGGCTTGCAGTTCGTCGTAGCGGCGGCGCGCACGCACCTCGGCCGAGGCCGTGACGAAAATCTTCAGTTCCGCATCGGGGAACACCGCCGTGCCGATGTCGCGACCGTCCATCACAATGCCCTTCGCACGCCCCATCGCCTGCTGCTGCGCCGTCATCGCCTCACGCACGAAAGGCAGGGCGGCCACCGGGCTCACGTGGTTGCTCACTTCGAGCGAACGAATGGCGTCTTCCACACATTCGCCGTTGAGATAGGTTTGCGGCAACTGCGTCTCGGGATCGAGGCGGAAACTCACTTCGATTTGTGGCATTTGCTCGCGGAGCGTCTCGGTTTGCAAACTGCCGTCGGGCGCAAAGAGACCATGACGCAGCGCATAGAGCGTCACCGCGCGATACATCGCACCGCTGTCCACATAAATGTAGCCCACACGGCGCGCCAAAGCTTTGGCCATCGTACTCTTGCCGCAGGAACTGTGGCCGTCGATGGCGATCACGATTTTTTTCATAAGGAGAGGAAAGGAGAAATTGAATGCATAGGTTTTGCCGCCACGCGCTGTCGGTGCGGCGGTGCGAGAGAGCGAAAAGGGGGGCAGCGTTGCGCCCGGAACACCGCGTCAGTGCCCTTTGGGGCGCAGCGTGATGAGCGGAACGATCATTTCTTCCATCGAAACACCGCCGTGTTGGAAGGTGTCGCGGAAGTGCTGCACATAGTAGTTGTAGTTGTTGGGATAGGCGAAGAAGCGCGCCCCCGTGGCAAAGATATAAGCTGTCGAGAGGTTGGGCGCGGGCAACCGGAGGTCGGCCGGATGGCGCACCTCGAAGACCTCTTTGGCCGGATAGGAGAGGTTGCGGCCAGTTTGTAGCGCAGGTTGGTGTTCACATTGCGGTCGCCCACCACCTTCACCGGCCGATCCACACGAATGGAACCGTGGTCGGTGGTGAGCACCACGTCGGCATCGTCGGCCGCCAAGCGGCGAAAGAGTTCGCGCAAGCCCGTGTGGCGGAACCACGAGAGGGTGATGGCGCGATAGGCCGCTTCGTTCGAGGCCAGTTCGCGCACCATGCGGCTCTCAGTGCGGGCGTGGCTGAGGATGTCGATGAAGTTGATCACCGCCACACTCAGATCGCGGCTGCGCATCTCGTCGTAGGAGGCCAACCACTTGTCCACCGCCGCCGAATCGTTGAGTTTGTGGTAGGCAAAGGTGGGTCGGCGGTGCAGTCGGGCGAGTTGGCGTTCGAGGAGTTCGGCCTCGTGCAGGTTCTTGCCCTCTTCGGCCTCTTCGTCCACCCACAAGTCGGGGTGCGTGCGCGCAATGTCGAGCGGCATCATACCGGCAAAGAGCGCGTTGCGCGCATATTGCGTGGCCGTGGGCAGGATGGAGAAATAGACCTGCTCCTCGGCGTCGAAATCGGCCGCGAGTTCCGGCGCGAGCACGCGCCACTGGTCGTAGCGAAAGTTGTCGAGCACGAGCAGCACCACGCGCCGACCGGCCGCCAAGCGCGGGAACACCGCGCGGCGCAACACATCGGGCGAGAGCGTGGGGCGCGCCGGTGCGTCGGCGTCGGCCACCCAATGGGCGTAGTTGGCCTTCACAAACTTGGAAAAGGCCGCATTGGCCTCTTCCTTCTGGTCGCGCAGCAGATCGGCCATCGCCCCGTCGGCGCCGGCCGCCAACTGCAGTTCCCAGTGTACCAGGCGCTTGTAGAGTTCCACCCAAGCCGCGGCGGCGTCGGCCGCGTCCATGTCGAGCGCGAGTTGGGCGAACTCACGGCGATAGCCCGATTCGGTTTGCTCCTGCACAATCTCGTGGCGGTGGATGTTCTTTTTCAATGCCATGAGTATCTGCATCGGGTTGACGGGTTTGAGCAGATAGTCGGCAATCTGTGCGCCGATGGCTTGGTCCATGAGGTCTTCGGCCTCGTTTTTGGTGACCATCACCACGGGCACGTCGGGTTGCACCTCTTTGATGGCGGCGAGGGTTTCGAGTCCCGAGAGCCCGGGCATGTTTTCGTCGAGCAGCACAAGATCGAACCGCTGTGTGCGACAAAGCTTCACAGCGTCGTTGCCATTGGTGGCGGTGGTGATGTCGTAGCCTCGTTTTTCGAGAAAAAGGCAGTGGGGGCGGAGCAGATCGATTTCGTCGTCCACCCAAAGCAGGCGTGCACTCATGGGCTGTTTGTGTTGGTCGGCGACGGCGGGGTGCCGCGCCCGATACAAAGTTAGTGTTTTCTCTCGACATAGATCGCCCGGCTGTGGTCTTTTTCGGAGGTGGGGCGCTGCGTGCGCGGCGGCGTGGAAAACGTGAAGGAAAGCACGTCTTCCTCGCGCGCACGCACGTCCGCCGGTTTTCGATTTTTGCCTTCACGCCTTCACCCACCCTGTGCAACTTGTTGAGGCTGCGCGCATTAGGGGTGAAGGCTTTTGCTATTTTGCCTTCACCTTTTGCGGTTTGTGGTGCGGACGTGCCGAACGCGTGCGAGGGGGCGCGGCGGCGGAGCGAAAATGCGGTGCGACGAGTGAATCCGGGTGAAGGAAAGGCCGAAGACAAAGCCTTCACCCGAAATGCGTTGTTTGTCAATGGGTTGGAGTGGGCGGTGAAGGGGTGAAGATGAAAAACGAAAAACGCCTGACGCGAGGTGTGCGTACGCGCGTGAGTGCGAGCGCAGGTGAAATGAAAGGGGGACGGGAGGGAAGGCGAAAAAGTGGGGAGGGAGTGCGAAAAACGCCCTGTTTTGTTTCGGCGGTCGCGGACTTTTGCGATGGACGAAGAAGTCGGAAAACGACGGGATTTGCGGACTGCATTTGTCAGACCGCGATGCGCTTCGCCGACCGATCGGAGAGCGGAACCACGATGTGGGGAGAGGCCGCAAAAAAAAAGTCGTGAAACAATGTGGAACACTTTTTTTCCTTATCTTTGCCCCACGAACCGATCCGAACTAGCGTCGGACACAACGAATCACTATGGGAAAAATCATCGCAATCGCCAACCAAAAGGGTGGGGTGGGAAAAACGACCACTTCGATCAACCTGGCCGCTTCGCTTGCTACGCTCGAGAAAAAAGTGCTCCTCGTGGACTGCGACCCTCAGGCCAATGCGTCGAGCGGCATCGGAGTAGATGTCGGCAAAATCGAATCGTCGGTCTACGAATCGATGATCGGCAAACAGGATATTCGCGAAAATATCTACACCACCGACATCGAGGGGCTCGACGTCGTGCCCTCGCACGTCAACCTATCGGGAGCCGATGTGGAACTCTTGCAAATGGAACGCCGAGAGTTTGTGATCAAGGAGATGCTCGCCGTGGTGAAAAACGATTACGACTACATTCTCATTGACTGCTCGCCTTCGCTCGGACTCACCACCGTGAATGCACTCACGGCGGCCGACTCGGTCATCATACCCGTGCAGTGTGAGTATTTCGCTCTCGAGGGCATCACGCAGTTGCTCAACACGATTCGCATGATCAAAATGCGACTCAACCCCGAATTGGAAATCGAAGGCTTCCTCCTCACCATGTACGACCGCCGTTTGCGACTGGCCAACCAAATCTACGATGAGGTGAAACGCCACTTCCAGGAACTGGTGTTCAAAACGGTGGTGCAGCGCAATGTGAAGCTCTCGGAAGCGCCTTCGCACGGCATTCCCACTATCCTCTACGATGCCGAATCGATCGGCGCGGTCAACCACCTCTCGCTCGCACGAGAAATTATTCAAAAGAACACACCGGCCTGATCGGGACACAGGTGTTTGTCGCTCTTTTCATTCCTACCTAAGTTTACGACATGGCGGTACAAAAATATCCCGCGCTCGGGCGCGGACTCGATGCGCTCATTTCGACCGGCGAGGTGCACACCAACGGGTCGTCGAGCATCGGCGAGGTGGACATCGAGCTCATCGTCGCCAACCCCAATCAGCCGCGTCGAGAATTTGACCAAGAGGCACTCGAGGAACTGGCCGAAAGCATCCGACAGATCGGCGTGATCCAGCCCATCACGCTCCGAAAAATGGACGATGGCACCTATCAGATCATCGCCGGCGAACGACGTTGGCGCGCATCGCAGATGGCCGGTTTGCACTCCATCCCGGCTTATGTGCGCACGGCCGACGATGAGAACATGATGCAGATGGCGCTGGTGGAAAACATTCAGCGCGAGGACCTCAATGCCATCGAAATCGCACTGGCCTACCAAAACCTGATCGAGCACTACAACCTGACGCAGGATGCGCTCTCGGAGAAGGTGGGCAAGAAGCGCGCGACCATTGCGAACTACCTGCGTCTGCTCAAACTGCCCGCGCAGGTGCAGATGGCGCTCCAAAAGCGCGAAATGGATCAGGGGCATGCGCGCGCACTCCTCGGACTGCAACAACCCTCGCTACAGGTCAAACTCTTCGGAGAGATACAAGAGAAGGGCTACTCGGTGCGACAGGTCGAAGACATGGTCAAGGAGATCAACGCCGGAGGCACTGTGCCGAGCGGACGTAAGAACCTGAGAGACAAAAAGAAGGTGCTGGCCGAAGAATATGTGCCGGTGCGCGAACGCCTCTCAGAGGTGTTCCACACGAAGGTCAGCATGACCTACAATAAAGGTAAGGGGGCGATCTCGATCCCCTTCAATGACGAATACGAACTCAAACATGTGCTCGGACTTCTCGAGCTGTTGAGCTGATTGGAAGCTCGGCAGGTGTGCAGAGAGGACCGCGCCGCTCTGATGGCGATGGCTGTTCACGCTCTTTTTTCTCGTTGCCGCTACGGTGGTTTTTGGCATTTTCGAACCGCTTGGTTGCTCGCTGTGCTGTGTTGGCTGGCGCTGCCGAACGGTGCGGCGGCGCAGTGCGTGCCGCTGAAGGCGGAGACGGTGTCGACTGTCGAGGCGCCCGAGTTGCCTGCCGAACACCTTGCCACGCTGCACCCCGATCTGCCCGCTGACTCTGTGCGGCGGGAGGTGACGCCGGTGGATACGGCGCTCTTGATCCGGCAAAACGAGGCGACAATGGCGGCTGCTGCCGTGAAGAGCGGACGCGACGTCGGCGTGCCGGCCAAGGCGTTTGTGCCCAACCCCCAGCGCGCACTGTGGTTGGCACTCGTTGCGCCGGGCGCCGGACAGATCTACAACAGAAAATATTGGAAGTTGCCCCTCTTCTACGGAGGATTCTTGGGATGCACTTACGCGTTCCTCTGGAACCAACAGATGTTCATGGACTATTCGCAGGCTTACCTCGACATCATGGACGACGACCCGAACACCGCCTCCTATCGCAACTTCTTCCCTCCGGGCTACGACATCGATTCCCGGCTGGATCAGTTTAAGACGGTGTTCAAAAATCGCAAAGACCGCTTTCGCCGCTATCGCGATCTCTCGGCGTTCTGCTTCATCGGGGTCTATTTGCTCTCCGTGGTCGATGCTTATGTCGACGCGCAGCTCTCGGTGTTCGACATCAGTCCCGACTTGTCTTTGCGCGTGGCTCCTGCTTTGATTGAAACCAACAATGGCCGTTCGCCGCTCCCCGCCATGGGGTTGGGGGCGACCTTTACTTTCTGACCATTGTTCACCCCCATACTTCACAATGATGAACCGTATCTATCAGTATTTCTGCTCTTTGGCCTTCGCCTGTGTTGCTACATCGGCATCGGCTGCGATGATTTTGCCCGCGAACGACACCATCCGCGTCGTTTCTGACGTCGACTACCCCACGACCAAGCCGGCTTCGGAGGTGACGCCCACGGAGGGTATGCTCCACAATGTCGACACGCAGGTCGACGGGTGGTACATGAAGAAATATATGCGCGTGGATTCCACGCTCTACACCAACGATATTCCTGTTTTCCCCCGCGAAGTCTATCTCGATCGCTTGCGCCGCTTGCCCAACCTTATTGAGATGCCTTACAACGAGGTGGTGCAGGACTACATTGACCAATACACGGGGCGCTTGCGCCGCTCGGTGAGCTTCATGCTGGGCGTGCAAAACTTTTATGTGCCGCTCTTTGAAGAAGCCTTGGAGGCTGAGGGCGTTCCCCTTGAGTTGAAATATCTTCCCGTGGTGGAAAGTGCTTTCGACCCGATGGCCACCAGTCGTGTGGGCGCTGCGGGGCTCTGGCAGTTCATGGTGCCGACGGCAAAACACTACGGACTGACGGTGAATAGCCTCCTGGACGAGCGTCGTGACCCTATCAAATCGTCGCAGGCGGCAGCGAAATATCTCAAAGACCTCTACAATTCCTTTGGAGACTGGACCTTGGCCATCGCGGCGTACAACTGCGGACGCAACAATGTGCTCAAAGCCATCAAACGGGCCGGTGGAGCGCGCGACTATTGGGCGATTTATCCTTACTTGCCTCGCGAAACCCGGGGGTACGTGCCGGCTTTCATCGCGGCGAACTATGTGATGAACTATTATTGCGATCACAAAATTCCGCCGATGAAGACGATCGCGCCGGCCGAGACTGATACGGTGACGGTGTCGCGCAATCTCTATCTGGCGCAGGTGGCCGCCGCTTGCAACTTGGACGTCGAAACGGTGGAGGCCATGAATCCGCAATATCGTGCGGGGGTGGTGCCCGGAAATTCGCAACCTTGTGCGTTGAGACTGCCGGTGCAGGCCATTGACCGTTTCCCTGCAATTGGGCGATTCGATCTACCATGTGGCGCCGGCTGCCGAAGTGGCGGAGCGCCGAGAGGAGGTGGAACCCGCTGAACTGACGGCGCAACCGAATAATACGACGACGCGACAAAGCCGCCGTCAGGCTTTGGCTGAGGAACGCCGTGAGCGTCGCGAACGGCGAGCTGCAGCTGCTGCGGAACGCAAAAAGCGCAAGAGTAAACGCGCGCGTGCCGAAGAACCTTCGGAGGTGGACATTCGTCAAGGCGACACGCTCAGCGAAATTGCCCGACGAAACAACACGACTGTCGAGAAGTTGCAGAAAATAAACAACCTCGACGGTTCGGCCATCCGGGCGGGCAAAAAACTCCGCGTCAAATAATTTATCGCATGCGAACGGAAGCATCACGTCCTCGGGAGGTGATGCTTTCGTGCTTATATCGATCTTTTCCATGGCTCAAAACGATAGCGCGTTGCGCGAACAACAGGAAGAACAGCAGGTGCAGGCGGCGTTCCAACACTTGCTCGACACGTATCTGGCTTCAAGTCACCGCAAAAAAACGGAGGTGATCACCAAGGCGTTCAATTTTGCCAAGGCGGCCCACCGCGGGGTGCGACGCCGAAGCGGAGAACTCTATATTTTTCACCCCATTGCCGTGGCACAAGTGGTGTGCGAGGAAATGGGGATGGGATCCACCACAATTTGTGCGGCGTTACTCCACGACGTGGTGGAGGATACCGACTACACTCGCGAAGACATTGCCAATCTCTTCGGAGAAAAGGTGGCGAACATTGTGGAGGGAGTGACGAAAGTGAGTGGCGGGATCTTCGGCGACCGCGCTTCCATGCAAGCGGAGACCTTTAAGAAGATTCTTCTCACGATGAGCGACGATATTCGGGTGATTCTCGTAAAGATTGCCGATCGTCTTCACAACATGCGTACCCTCGATTCGATGCCGCCTTCCCGACAATATAAGATTGTGGGGGAGACGCTCTATATTTTTGCGCCGCTGGCGGATCGTTTGGGGTTGAACCGCATCAAAACGGAGCTCGAAACCTCTCTTTCAAGTATGAGCATCCCGACGACTACGCGCTCATCATGCAGGAACTGAGTGAATCGCAGCTCCAACGCGACGATGCGTTCCAGGAGTTCACGCCGGCCATTCGTCGCGCGTTGGATCAGATGGGCGTGCAGTACGAAATCAAAGCGCGCATCAAGAGTCCGTACAGTATCTGGCAGAAAATGCAGCGAAAGCACATCCCCTTTGAGGAAGTGTTCGACATTTTGGCCATTCGCATCATTTTCCGTCCCCAAAAGCGCGAGAACGAAATCGCCGAATGCTACGCTATCTACGCGGCGCTCACCCAAATTTACAAACCCCACCCTTCTCGTTTCCGCGATTGGCTGTCGACACCCAAAGCCAACGGTTACCAGGCGTTGCACAACACGTTTATGTCGCATCAAGGAAAATGGATTGAAGTGCAAATCCGCTCTGATCGCATGGACGACATTGCCGAAGGTGGCTTTGCCGCGCATTGGAAATACAAAGATGTAGGAGGGCAGCATGACGAACATGAGTTGGACACGTGGGTCAACTCCATTAAAGAAATCCTCGACGACCCACAACCGGATACGCTCGACCTGCTCGACACTATTAAACTTAATCTCTTTGCGTCAGAACTGAACGTCTTCACACCGAAGGGCGAAATCGTCACGCTTCCGCAGGGAGCGACGGTGCTCGACTTCGCCTTTGCCATCCATTCCATGGTGGGAAGTCACTGCATGGGCGCGAAGGTCAACCATCGCCTCGTACCGATGAGCCATCGCCTGGCGAACGGCGATCAAATAGAGGTACTTACGTCGCGACAGCAGACCATTCAGCCCGATTGGATCAACTACGTCACGACCGGAAAGGCGCGTGGACGCATCACAGCGGCCTTGCGCAAGATGGCACGTGAGCGGCGCAAACAGGGCGAAGAGATGTTGCAGGCTTTTCTCACCGCGAGAAAACTCCCTGCGGGCAACGCCACGAACAATAAGTTGGCCGTTTTTCATCATTTCACTTCGCCCGCTGACCTCTTCCTCGCTATCGGCGAAGGAAAGCTGGTACTTTCGGACGTCGACGTGCTCCATTTGCAAGGAAAAAGCACTTCGAAGGGGTGGGGATGGCGGCGTTTTGTGCCGTTTCTCAAGGAGAAAGCCGTGTCGAGTTTGCCGGGTGTGGCAGCGGCCTACACTCCCGATTTCGTGCGCAGCATCAATCGCAAAGCTGTGCTCGATCTCACCGACGAAGTCCTCACCCATTGTGAAAGATGCCCCCAGTGCCGACCCATTCACGGCGATGAAGTCGTGGCCTACATCACGCCTGACGAGCATCTTGAGCTCCATCGCCGCGCCTGTCCTGTGGCCTTGAAGCGAAAAACCAGCGACGGCAACAATCTCGTTGCGGCACGTTGGAATCCTGCGCACGTCACCGGCCAATTATACGACATTCCCGTCCATGTGGAAGGGATCGACGCGCCGGGCATGTTGATGAGCATCGCGCAAGCCATGGGAGAATTTCCCCATTTCGTGCTCAAAGCCATTCATCTCGACACCGACGACGGCATTTTCACCGGCACGCTCACCATCGCCCTGACCTCCAGTGCCGATGTGGCCCGAGTTTGCAACCGCTTGATGCACATCGAACAAGTGGCCAAAGCCAATCGCGTGGACGGTTTCTGAGTGGTGCGTTCCAAACCGGCCGTGTGCGTTTCCAAAACACCACAAAAAAAACTTCCCCGCAGCCGAAAGGTTGCGGGGAAGTTTTTTATGTTGCTTTGTGGAAGCGAGGATTAGGCTTTTGCGATGGTCTTTTTCGCAGAACGCTTCACGTAGATGCGGAAAGCGATGGGGGCTGCGAGGAAGATCGACGAAAGCGTACCGATGACCACGCCGAGAATCATGGCGAAGGAGAACGAACGAATGGCGTCGCCACCCAAGAAGAAGATGCAGAGGAGCACCAAGAGCGTGGTGAACGAGGTCATGATCGTACGTGTCAACGTGTTGTTGATCGAGTCGTTGAACAGCTTTTCGGTATCGCGCGTGGGGAAGAGCGTGAGGTTCTCGCGGATGCGGTCGAAGACCACCACCTTGTCGTTGATCGAGTAACCGATCACAGTCAGAATGGCACCGATGAAGGTTTGGTCCACCTCAATCGAGAACGGCAACCAGCCCCAGCAAGCCGAGTAGATAGCGATGATCAGGAAGGTGTCGACCGCCAGTGCACAGATGGCACCCACCGAGAAGGCCACGCTGCGGAAGCGAGCAAGGATGTAGATGAAGATCGCTGCGAGCGAGAGAATCACACTGATCACAGCGCCGCGGGTGAGGTCGGCAGCCACACTCGGACCCACTTTCTGAGCCGAGATGATCGAACCACCCTTGTGGTTATCGCGGTCCTTGAAGGTGTTGTAGTCGGCCTTGATCAAGTGGTTGTCGTGGAGCGACTTCCAGATGAGCTGTTCCACCTCTTGGTCCACCTTTCGCCGTTCTGTTCGATCTTGTAGGAAGTCGAGATGCGCACTGCGGGATTTTGCGTGGTCACGATGGCCAATGTGCTCACCGTACCCCCTTGTCCCTTGGCGTCAACGGCTTTCTGCACCACTTCTTTCACCTGTTCGGGAGAAACCTTCTGTTCGAATTCCACCACATAGTTGCGACCGCCGGTAAAGTCGATACCGCGTTGCAAACCGCGCACACCGAGACTCACGGCACCCGCTACGATGAGTAGGACAACAAGAATTGCCGTCTTTTTCGCGATGCGCATGAACGCAAAGTTCGTGTCGGTGAGGAATTTCTTCGAGAGACCGGTTGTGAAGGTCAGTTTCGTCCACTTCTCGCGGTCGAGGAAGTGCTCATAAGCGATGCGAGTGAGCCAAACGGCCGTGAAGAACGAGGCCACGATACCAATGCCGAGCGTCAGGGCAAAGCCACGGATCGGGCCGGTTCCGAAGTAGTAGAGGATCACCGCCGTGATGATCGACGTGAGGTTGGAGTCGAAGATGGCGGAGAAAGCGTTGCCGTAACCGTCGGCCAGTGCTTGTTTCAGATTCTTGCCGGCGCGCAGCTCCTCTTTCGTGCGCTCATAGATGAGCACGTTGGCGTCGACCGCCATACCCAGTGAGAGGACCATACCGGCCAAGCCACTCAGTGTCAGTGCCGCTTGGAACGACGTGAGCACACCGAAGGTGAAGAAGAAGTTGATGATCAGCGCGCAGTTGGCCACCATACCGGGGATGAAGCCGTAGAAAGCGCACATGAAGACCATCAGGAGGACAAAGGCCACAACACAAGCGGTGAAACCGGCTTGAATCGAGGCGGCACCGAGGCTCGGTCCGACCGTCTCTTCCGAAACGATGTTGGTGGGAGCCGGCATTTTACCGCTCTTCAGCACGTTGGCCAAGTCCTGGGTTTGCTGCGTGGTGAAGTGTCCGCTGATTCGCGAAACGCCACCGGTGATTTCGTTGTCAATGCTCGGTGCACTGTAGACGACACCGTCGAGTACGATGGCCACGGGGCGTTTGATGTTGCGCTTCGTGATCACGGCCCAATCGCGTGCGCCGTCGGGCGTCATCGTCATCGAAACCACAGGATGGTGGTTTTCGTCATATTCGTCTTTTGCCGTGGCGATCACATCGCCGGCCAGCGCTGCCTTGCCGTCGGTGCGACGCAGGGCATAGAGTTCGAACAGTCCCTTTTCGGCGCTGGCACCCCAAGCGAGGTTGAGGTCGGCGGGCAGCACCTGAGCGGCCAGTTCGGAGTGAACGGCGCGGTTGATCGCAGCCGTGTCAAGTGCCGTGGCGTAGCCTACGATACAAGATTTGGGATAGCCGGGTTGGGCGAAGAGAGCAAGGAGCGGGTGAGCTTTTGAGGGCAGCGGCACGAGCCTTGTTGGGCTGTGCCGTGGCTGCTTTGGGCTTCGTCGCCCTTCTTGTCTTTCGAGAGCGATTTGAGCGCAGCGGCGGCATCAGCTTTTGCCGTAGCGGCTTTCTCCTGCTTGGTGCTGTCTACCTTGGCGCTGTCGGTCTTTGCACCCTGCTTCCCGTTGTTGGCCTGTGCCAGACGGGAGTCGAGGGCGGTGAGGGCACCTTGGATTTCATTCAGGGTATAAGTTTCCCAGAATTCGAGGTTGGCGCTACCTTGGAGGAGCTTGCGCACACGTTCCGGTTCCTTGATGCCGGGCATTTCGACCATGATCTGGCCCATCTGTCCGCGACCTTCGAGGATTTGGATGTTGGGTTGTGCCACACCGAAGCGGTCGATACGCTGGCGTACCACCTGATAGGAATTGTCGACGGCGGCCTTGATTTCTTTCTCCAAGACGGCTTTCACTTGCGCATCGGTGCTGTTGGGCGTCACGCCTTCGCTTTTGAGTTTGAGCGCGAAGAGTCCGCCGAGCTGGTCTTTACCCACTTTCTGTTGGTAGAGACGAACGAAGACATCGAGGAAGTTCTCCGACGAGTGTTCGGCTTCCGTGCGGGCTTCGGCCATGATTTGTTTCACCTGTGCGTTGTCGGCGTTGCTGCCGGCCAGGTTTTTCACGACATCGGGAACCGACACCTCGAGAATGACGTTCATGCCGCCTTTCAGGTCGAGGCCCAAACCGATCTGCATGGCTTCGCACTTCTTGTAGTCGTAGCCGAGCCAAACTGCTTTGTCGCTTTGGCGCAAAGAGTCGAGATAGGCCTTACCTGCCGTTTCGCCCATGGCTTCTGCCTTTTGCTCGTAGTGACGGGTCACAAAGGAGAAACTCAGATAGAAGAGGCAAATCAGGGTCAAGCAGATCGCAATGAACTTGACAAATCCTTTGTTTTGCATTGAGTTGAGTTATTTTGTTGTTGTTTACTTGTTTCAAACGGGAAGAAGCTCTCATCCGCGCAGGGCGGATCGGACCGCGTTGGCGAGTGAGAGGGGAAATTGTGCTCCGGTGATGCCAAAAGCACACAACGATTCAGCGTGCAAATATAGCGAAATAAATCGGATTCAGCACAGGGATGAACCTGAAAAGAAGAAGTGCATGCCGATTTTCTTTACCAAAGCGGGAACTTTTTTCGTCTTCTTCCCCGTTTGGGGTGAAGACTTGGGCGTTTTCTCCTCGCGCACGCGCGCTTGTCTGCTGTTTTCCGTTTTTTGCCTTCACTCCTTCACCCATGTAGTGCAAGTTGTTGAGGTTTATTGAGTTATGGGTGAAGGCTTTTCAGCAAAAGCCTTCACCTTCGCAGGTTTCGTGACGGACTGTCGTCGGACACGACGGGAGAAGAAAAAATAGAGCGCCGAAAGTTGCGCATTTCTCCTCGTTGGGTGTACTGCGGATTTGCCGTCAGAAGTGAAGCAAACGGGAGCAAAGCCTTCACCCATAATTCAATGAGCCACAACAGTTTGCATGGTGCGGGTGAAGGGGTGAAGGCTTTTTTTCGAAAAGCGGCTGATGCGCGCGACTGATGCGCGCGTTAGCTTGGCGGAAAAGCCAAGTGGGTGAAATTGCTGCACAGCGGTCGGCAGCAGTTGCGCGGAGTGAGGGCGGATGGGATGAAAAACACGCCGCACACCGGTGGGGTGCGCGGCGTGCGGGGAAAGTGTGCGATGAGAGTAGCCCCGAGGGGAATCGAACCCCTATTTACCCTTTAGGAGAGGGTTGTTCTATCCATTGAACTACGAAGCCGAGCGATTGAAGCTTGTGCAAAAATAAGGATTTTATTTCGTATTGTTGCGGTTTGTCCGCGCTTTTCGCCCCGGCGGCGCATTTGCAGGCGCTCAAGGCTTGTGTATCTTCTTTTTTTTGGCGAAATTCGCAGCAGCTAATTCATTATAGTTCATTCGTAAACCCTATTTATGCTCACTCCTCTCATCGTCACGGTCTTCATCTTTGGGTATCTCTGCATCACCCTCGAAGACGTGATCAAAGTCAACAAGGCCGCAGTGGCGCTGCTCATGTGTGTGGCCTGCTGGGTGCTTTATACCCTCGGTGCCGCCGAATATGTCCCGATGTTTTATGCCAATGAGTTGAAAACTTCGGGCGAAGCCGTGATGAATTTCGTGACCTCGCACATCCTGCGCGAGCATCTCGGCGAAATCAGTGAGACACTCTTCTTCCTCATGGGAGCCATGACCGTTGTGGAAATCATCGACACGAACGGCGGCTTCAATTTTGTGCGCGATGCGCTGCGTTCCAAAACCAAGCGTTCGCTCCTGTGGAAAATCGCCTTCATCACCTTCTTCCTCTCGGCCGTGCTCGACAACCTGACGACCACGATTGTGATGGTCATGGTGTTGCGCAAACTGGTCTACAACCACGAAGATCGCCTGTACTACGTCGGTCTGATTGTGATTTCGGCCAATGCGGGCGGTGCCTTCTCGCCCATCGGCGACGTGACCACAATTATGCTCTGGATCAAGGGCTCTGTCACCGCCGTCGGTGTGATGAAAGAGATTTTCTCGGCCAGTTTGGCGGCGATGGTGGTGCCGGCCTTGTTGTTGCAATTTCATTTGCACGGCACGCTCGGCAGTGCGGAGCAAAGTGAGGAGAAAGCGGTGGCCGATGTGCACCAGTTCACCGGCTTGGAGCGCCGTTTGATCTTCTTCTTCGGGGTGGGCGGTTTGCTTTTCGTGCCCATTTTTCACAGTCTCACGCACCTGCCGCCTTATATGGGCATCCTCTTGGTGCTCGGCTTGCTTTGGACGCTCACGGAAGTGCTCTATCGCACGAAAAAACATCGCGACAGCACGACCAAACAGCGAGTGGCGACGATCTTGAGCAAGATCGACATGACCACGATTATCTTCTTCCTCGGTATCTTGCTGGCGGTGGCCACGCTCAAGGAAACCGGCGTGTTGCCGGCCTTCGGACAGTGGCTCAATGAGGTGTCGGGCGGTAACCACTATTTGGTGACCGGCGTGATCGGCGTGGCGTCTTCGATTGTCGACAACGTGCCCCTCGTGGCCGGGTGCATGAACATGTATCCCATCCAGGCCGCCGGTGACTTCGCACAAGATGGTGTGTTCTGGCAACTGCTGGCTTACTGCGCCGGTGTGGGCGGTTCGATGCTCATCATCGGTAGTGCTGCAGGCGTTGTGGCCATGGGCTTGGAGAAGATTTCCTTCGGCTGGTATCTGAAAAAGATCTCGTGGGTGGCCGCAATCGGTTATTTCGCCGGTATCTTTATCTACTGGTTCGAACGCGCGGTGATCCACATGTAAATCACTAAAACATTATACACTAAAACGTTATAGTTATGAAGAAATGGATTCTGGTGTTCGCGGTTCTGCTGACCACGACCCTCACGGCCAGTGCGTTTGGTCCGAAACTCGGTGTCACGGGAGGGTATAACCTCTCGTGGACGAAAGTGAATTCGTCGGCCTTCCGAAACATGGTCGACGGCAAAAGCGGCGCCGGCTGGTTCATCGGCCCGAAGGTGGATTTCGATCTGATGCTCGGTCTGCACCTCGATGGGGCGCTCGTCTACAATCAGCGTAAATTCACCGTCGGACAAGAAGGCAAGGCCGATTTCACCAAGACTTACAGCTCGCTCGACATCCCGGTAAATGCCAAATATCGTTTCACGATTTCGGGCATCGGCGTCTACGCTTCGACGGGACCGCAATTCTCCTTCTCGATGGGCAGCAAGAACATCTCGGTGAAGAATTGGGACATCCAAGACGGTGCCACGCCGGTGTTCAAGCGCAGCAACCTCTCCACTACGTGGAATTTCGGTGCCGGTGTGGTCTTGGCCAAGAATCTTGAATTGGGACTGGGCTACAACGTGGCAGTCGGCAAGTCCGGCGAATCGTTTCTCGAGAAGATCGGTGTCGGCGTCGGCGAAGTGGCTTTGCCCGACTATCGACTCAATACCTTCAACCTCCAAGCTTCCTACTATTTCTAATTCATCATTCAGCACATTCTCATGATTCGCGTCAATTGTTTTTTCCAAGCCAACGAGGAGCAGTATGCCACTGCGTTGGAGACGGCGCTTGCCTTGGTGGCTGCCAGCCGTGAGCACGCTGGTTGTGTTTCATACGATGTTTTTGAGAGCGGAACGCGCCCCGATGTGTTCATGTTCTGCGAAACGTGGACTTCGCCAGAAGCCCTGGCTGCACACGCTGCCACCGACGATTTCAAGCACCACGTAGGTCGCCTCGAAACACTCGGCACGCTCAAGATCGAAAAGTTCGATTTCTGATCGGCACGCCGATCGCGGCCTGACCGTGAGAGGCCGACGGGCGCAAACGGCTCGTGAGGCGAGCGGATCACCTCCGATCGCCCCCACCGCATGGCGCCGGTCGAGGCATCTCGTCTCGGTCTGTGCTGCCGCGACGCTCTTTTTTCACGACTTCACCCGCGAGTCGCACAAGGCAACAGCCTGTGCGGCTTGCGGGGATATGCATTCTTTCCATGTCTTCCAACGGATTTCTCAGTTCCATTCCACCCGTCACACGCAACCTGCTGTTTATCAACATCATTCTCTTCATGGTGCAGCAGTTGGTGGCGCAACGTGGGGGCGATGTGCTCACCGATCTTTTCGGCTTGCACTTCTTCCTGGCCCCCGATTTCCACCTCTGGCAGGTGGTGACCTACATGTTCCTGCACGGTTCGTGGTCGCATGTGCTGCTCAACATGTTCTCGTTGTGGATGTTCGGGCGCATCATTGAGCAGACCATGGGGCAGCGCCGCTTCATCATCTATTATTTCTTGTGTGGCGTGGGCGCTGCACTTTGTCAGGAACTGTGGCAGTTGGGACAGTATTATTTGGAAGGCCTGAACCACTATGCGATGGTCTCCGACGGGGTAACGAGTTTGCCGATGGGTACATTCCTCAACACCTGGGTGACGATTGGAGCCAGCGGCGCTTGCTACGGCGTGCTGCTGGCGTTTGGCATGACGTTCCCCGACGAGCGCATCATGCTGCTCTTCCCTCCCATCCCGATGAAGGCCAAGTATTTCGTGATCGGTTATGCGCTGATCGAAGTCTTCTCCGCCTTCTATTCGAACGGTAACATCGCGCACTTCGCCCACCTGGGCGGCATGTTCTTCGGTTGGCTCTACTTCCGGAACTGGCGCCGACAAATTGCTGCGGCGCAGCGCCGACCGCATTACGATCCCTACACGCGCACCTACTACACCGGCAGTGCCGACTCCACCGCGGGCGGCGGTGTCTTGCAACGCATCCGGCGAGCTTTTCAGCGTTTCGGTGCCGCTGTGGAAGGTGCTTTCCGTCAACTCTTTTCGCGTTCCGATCGCGGTGGCGGCGCGTCGCGCACCTCTTCGTCCGCCGCATCGTCGGCTGCGGGGGAGACTGACCGCGAATACAATCTGCGCCGACGCAAAGAGCAGGAGCGCATCGATGAGATTCTCGACAAGGTGCGCCGTTCGGGCTACGCCTCACTGACCGAGGAGGAGAAAAAAAGATTTGTTCAACCACACGCGTCGTCCCTGAAGCGTATGTCCTGCTTACGTCGTCTCTTTTTATTTCTTCCGGACGCCCGAAAAACGAGCCTTGGCGCGCTTCATTTCGCTCTTTCTGGCCGGCGCTTCGTGGTTCACGGTGATCGCCTTGTGGCTTTGCGCCCTTTCGCCCTACGTCGACCCCCGACAGTTTGGAGCGGCGGCGCCCTACGCCCTGCTCTTTCCCCTCTTTCTCGGCGGAACGGTGGGCATGGCTGTGCTTTGTCTGGTCTTTGCGCCGCGCCGCGTGTGGATTCCGCTGTTCGGACTTTTGCTCTGCTCGGGCAGCATCCGCACTTATGCGCCGATCAATTTCAACAGAGGCAGTTCGGGCGGCGTGGCTTCGGGCGAAATTCGGGTCATGACCTACAACACGCGCGGCTTCGGACTGACCGACAGCGGCCGGGCTGAAATGACGAACTACATGATCGCTTCCGGCGCGCAAATCATTGCCTTTCAAGAGGGCATGGGGTCGTTGGAGCATAACAAACAGCTGGTGGCCCGATTGAAAGGAACCGGCACCACGCACTACAAGTGCTACAACACCAGGAGCGAATGCCTCGGACTCATTTCGAAGTTTCCCGTCACGGATGCGCAACTCATTTGTCGCTCGGGCGGCAATATAGTGGTCGCCTTTTGGTTGAAGGTGCCCAACGAGCGCCCCTGGATTGTGGTCAACTGTCATTTGCGTTCCAACGCCTTGACGTTTGACGAGCGCGGGCAGTTCAGCCAATGGACGAAGACGGGGCAAAGTTCCGATTCGAGCGCTTGGCAGCGCCGACTTTACAACAAAATCAAGCTGGCTGCCGCTGCGCGGGCCGACATGGTCGACACGCTCTCGCGTTTTGTCGATGCCCGCCGCGGACAGGTGAAATTCATTTGCGGAGATTTCAACGACACTCCCATTTCTTCGGCTCGACGTCGCTTGGTGGAGCTCGGTTTTCGCGATGCGTTTCGTGCGGCCGGCAATGGGATTTCGCGCACGTTCAATCGTGATGCGATGTACGTGCGCATCGACCACGTTTTGGCCGATCCCACGTTTGTGCCCGTCGAGGCGCATGTGGACAACGGCGTCGACCTCTCCGACCATTATCCCCTCATTGCCACCTTCCGTCGTCCGCAGCCATAGCGGACGCTCTCCACGAAAATATATACAACTCTCTGTACAACACATACAAATGAACATCGAACAATTGCTTACTGATGCCGTCGTCAAAGCCGTCAAGGCCTGCTACGGTGCCGACATCACCCCCGAACAGGTGCAGATTCAGAAAACGCGCCCCGACTTCGAGGGGCACCTCACAGTGGTCACCTTCCCCTTCCTGCGCATCTCCAAGCGTAAGCCCGAAGACACCGGAGAAGACCTCGCATTGTGGTTGGTCGAAAACACCGACCTCGTATCGACGTTCAACATCGTCAAGGGTTTCCTCAACCTGACCATCGCGCCCAAAAAGTGGGTCGAACTGCTCGAACAGATCGACGCCGACAGCCGCTACGGACTCGCCACACCCGGCCCCGACAGCCCGCTCACCATGGTCGAATATTCGTCGCCCAACACCAACAAACCGCTCCACCTCGGCCATGTGCGCAACAATTTGCTCGGATGGGCGGTGTCGAAAATCGCTGAGGCCAACGGCAACCGCGTGGTGAAGACCAATATCGTGAACGATCGCGGTATTCACATTTGCAAGTCGATGCTGGCTTGGCTCAAGTATGGCAACGGCGAGACGCCCGAGTCGACCGGTAAGAAGGGCGACCACTTGGTGGGCGACTACTATGTGGCTTTCGATCAGCACTATCGCGCCGAAGTGGCCGAACTCAAAGCGCGACTCGAAGCCGAGGGCGTTGCGCCCGAAGAGGCCGAGAACCGTGCGAAGAATGAGGCGCCGCTCATGGTCGAAGCGCGCGAGATGCTCCGCAAGTGGGAACAGGGCGACGAAGAGGTGCGTGCGCTCTGGCGCAAGATGAACGAGTGGGTTTACGCCGGTTTCGACGAAACGTACAAAGCACTCGGTGTGTCGTTCGACAAGATCTACTACGAATCGGAAACCTATCTCGAAGGGAAGGAAAAGGTGGAGGAAGGACTCGCCAAAGGGCTCTTCTATCGCCGCGAAGACGGTTCGGTTTGGGCCGATCTGACGAAAGATGGCCTGGATGAGAAGCTGCTGCTGCGTTCGGACGGTACTTCGGTCTACATGACGCAAGACATCGGTACGGCCAAGCTGCGTTTCCGCGACTATCCCATCGATAAGATGGTCTATGTGGTGGGCAACGAGCAGAACTACCACTTCCAGGTGCTCTCGCTCCTGCTCGATCGCCTCGGTTTCGAGTGGGGAAAGAGCCTTGTGCACTTCTCCTATGGCATGGTCGAACTCCCCAACGGCAAAATGAAGAGCCGCGAGGGTACGGTGGTCGACGCCGACGATCTCATCGAAGGCATGATCGAACAGGCACGCCGCACCATGGACGAAGCCGGCAAGAACGGCGACATGTCGGAAGCTGAAAAGCAGGAGGTGGCCCGCATCGTCGGTCTCGGTGCGCTCAAGTACTTCTTGCTCAAAGTCGACGCGCGCAAAAACATGGTCTTCAACCCCGAAGAATCCATCGACTTCAACGGCAACACCGGTCCTTTCATCCAATATACGTATGCCCGCATTCGTTCGATCCTGCGCAAAGCGGAGGAAGCCGGTATCGAGATTACGGCGGTGGATCCTGCCACGGAGATTTCGGTGAAGGAGGAGGAAATCATTCAGCGCATTGCCGAGTTTACCGCCATGGTGCGCGCTGCCGGTGAGGACTATTCGCCTTCGGCCATCGCCAACTATTGCTACGAATTGGTGAAGGACTACAATCAGTTCTACCACGAGTTCCAAATCCTTCGCGAGGAGGATGCGGCCAAGCGCAATTTCCGCCTTGTGCTCTCGCGCAATGTGGCGAAGGTGGTGCGTCTGGGCATGGATCTCCTGGGTATTGAGATGCCTGAGCGCATGTAAACCTAAGGTGGTGTGCGCTGCGTCGCAATCACTGCATGGGGCGATTTCGTGGGACGAGCGTTCCGACGAAATCGCCTCCTTTTCTTTCGCTCCGCCCTCTTTCGGCGGCGCGTCCTTTATTCTTCAGTCCATTCTCCTGTTCATGAGTAGCAAGAAACCCAAGTTCTACGTCGTTTGGAGCGGCCGCATCCCCGGAGTCTACACCTCGTGGGAGGAATGCCGCGAACAAGTCGACGGTTTCCCCGGTGCACGTTACAAAGCCTTCGCTTCGCGCGACGAAGCGGAGTATGCTGCGGCCGACGAACCGGAAGAGCATATTTGTTCCGTCCGCCCTGCTGAGCGTTCTACAGTGGCTTCGACCGATGTGGACGACGCTGCTTCTCGTGGCGGAGATATTTCTTCTTGTGGCGGTGGGATTTCTTCTCGTACTTCTGGTTCCTCCTCGGGCGGTGCCCGACCGGTGCACATGCCCTCGCCCGAGGTGTTGGAGAAAGTGGGCTTCCAAACGCTTTGTGTCGATGCGGCTTGTTCCGGCAATCCCGGGGCGATGGAATACCGGGGTGTTTATCTGGCGGAGGGGCGCGAGATCTTTCATTTTGGTCCGGTTCACGGCACGAACAATATCGGCGAGTTCCTTGCGATTGTCCATGCTCTTGCTCTTCTCGACAAACAGGGGACGAAAATGCCTATTTATTCTGATTCGGCCACGGCGATTTCGTGGGTGCGTCGCAAGCAGTGCCGCACGCAGTTGGCGCGCACGCCACGCACCGAGAAACTCTATGAAATGATTGCTCGTGCGGAGGCGTGGCTCAAGGCGCACCGCGTGACGAATCCCATCTTGAAATGGGAAACGGGCGAATGGGGCGAAATTCCTGCTGACTTCGGACGCAAATGAG